>Ga0209415_10001369_pt1 | contig 46674 bp, 40 predicted proteins | sample PeaSoiSIISIP2007_FD_187696 | JGI IMG/M metagenome (GOLD analysis project Ga0209415, IMG submission 187696) | Peat soil microbial communities from Weissenstadt, Germany - SII-SIP-2007 (SPAdes) (version 2) | ecosystem: Environmental > Terrestrial > Soil > Wetlands > Peat | place: Germany... | reverse complement strand
CGCTGGGTCCAGGTTCCCATGCGGAGAGGGAGAGCACATCCCGGTTAATAACCTACTTACGCAGGAGTCAGTAACAGTCCCCTGCGCGCCCGGGAAACGACGTTGGCACAAGTTCCCCGGGGAAGACCTACGCGCTGCGCAATGACCCGATAGGTGAGCCCTTGAGCCTTCAACCGAAGGATCGCCTGAACCTTCTCTGGAGTTGCGCGGACCGGTCTCCCCGGGGGCCGTCCGCTCCGTGTTCGTCGGTGTCCTTCCTTGATTTCCCGCATTGCTACTCGTACGCGCTCCGACCTTCGCTTTGACTCGAAACTCGCAATCACCGGTAGGAGCGCAAGAAGGACGTCGCGTCCCAAGTTCGGCCTTCCGTCTTCGGGAGTGTCGAGCATCGGTTCCTTCAGAGAATGAAACCGGATTCCGAGGCGTTCTAGGTCAAGAATCCTCTGGGTAGCCTGGGTAAAAGTCTCCTCCCGACTGAATCGATCGAGGGCCCAGACGAGGAGATGCGACCACGGCCTATCGGGCGCGGCTGCATCGCGTAGAAGACGCTCGTACTGCTGCCGCTCCACCTTGCCGGTCCCTGAGATCTTCTCTGCATAGCAGCGTACCACAGTCCATCCCTGCTTCTCTGCCTCGCGTTGGAGGTCGCGCTCCTGGCCCGCCAGATCCTGGTCCTGCGTCGAGACGCGGGCGTAGATGGCAACGCACCGCGACGAGGTGGGAGGGGAGGCGGGAGCGCTTGCGATGTCGGGGGTCATCGCGAGCCTCGGGGCTCAGGCGATGCGAAGCTCGGCAGGGGAACAGAGGGAGCTTGTAAGGACGACGCGCGAACTACGGACGGTCCAGTCGACCCGGTTTCCGAGATCTGGAAAAGAGTGGCCACGACTCGAGCGAGAATGCCAAAGGTACCAGGTTCGACCTCATTCGGAGCCGACAGAATTGCCTCTCGAGCGGGATAACCCGGTGGAAGGGAGAGAGCGGCGTCCTTCAGCTTCCTCAGGTCAAGGAGAGACGTCGCGCGCGGTCGGGGTAGCCGAGTTGCCCGGCCAGCGACCGTTCTTCCCCGCATCGGTCAGAGGTATGGTTGCCCATGTGGTAGGTCCGTCGGTGGGGTGACAGTATTTGAACGCCGAAGACGACATCGCGCTTCGGTACGGTCCGCTGAAGGTCAAGGAGGGCAGCGTCCTTCCCTCCGAGCGAGCCGTCGCCGCTGAAATCTCAGGACCCTCGTTCGTGACGCTTGAATACCTATGCCGAGCGTTGGACCGGCCCGAGGGAGGACTCCTCGGGACGCGCGTTCGCCGAAGAACTATCATCAGGGCCCTTGAGAGGTTGGTCGACTTCGATTACTTGGTCAGACTGAATCGGCTCGGCGGCCGTGTCCTCTACACCCACAAGGCACTCTGGGATCGGCTCTCGCAAGAGACGCGCATTCGGGCACTTTCCGCTCCCATCAGGACCAAGTGGGATCGGATTGCCGTCCACGGCCGGTTGGACGAGCGGACTTCCCATCTCCCGAAGTCAAAGTCCGACCCGCGGCGTAAGACTCCTTCTCGAGCTCGACGTCAGTCTTGATTCTCTGGCCTCGGGCGGCGGGGGGGGCGGTTGGTGAGTTCGGAGTCAATATGGCCCACTTGACGATGTATTCGCACCCCCGGGGGGTTCGACTACATGCCCCGCTACTCTGCTCTCTGACAGGGCTACGCGGTGTCGACGGGCTCAGGCCGTCCGACAGGGCCGCGTCTCTCGCTCGATTCGGCCGTGCCCTCGGCCGGGACGCTTGTCGGCATCCTCTCATCACCGGCCAGCCGTCGGAGGACGTCGCCGGGGTAGAGCGCGAGGAGCATCGTCACGACTCCTAGGGTCGCGTAGACCGCCGCGATGACTACGTCCGTCGACGGACCGATCCCCCCTGGCGGCAGGATGCCCCCCAAACTGGCGGGAATACCCCCAGCGCCCAGAACCTCGTTCCCGAGGCCGTAGACTCCCCAGCCGCACACCGGGGGAGGGACGCCTACCGCGATGGACGCTCCTCCGACGAGGAGCAACGCTCGGCCCACGCGAACGAATCGATGGAGCCTCGGTTGGGCGACAGCTCCCCGCAGGACCCCTGGAAGAAGTCCCGCGGCGATCGCTGCTACTCCGATGAAACCATGCTGGTAGATTTCTCCGAAGACGCGGCCCGCGATCGGCGCGCCGGCACTGGGGGCTGCCAATTCAACGAGCAGAGAGAGGGTCCACAGAGTGCCCGCGATGACAAGGAATAGGCGGAGAGCGTGGACCGGCGCGCCAACCCTAGAGGCGGCCCGCCGCGTCGCGTTGGGAACGCGCCGAGGCGTCTCGGCAGAGGTTCCCAGGAGGTTTCCGTACACCGCGATGAGCTGCTCCTGGGCGATCAGGGCGAGGCCGAGCACGGCGACCTGGAAGACGTTCAGATACCACGAATTCAGGAGGATCTGGTTGTACGTCGTCCCGCTCGCCTCGGCGATCGCCCCGATGCCTCCCGCCGCCGCCGCGCTCGTGGAGCAACAGGCCCCGAGGGTCAGAACAGCGACCATGGCGGGGGTCAGCCCCGCGAGAGGGCTACCGGTCCCCCCCGACGCTTTGACCGTCCTCCAGGATCGGACGAACCGGACCGCCAGGATGAGGCCCGCACCCATTCCGAGGCCCACTCCCATCGAGACGACGACCATCGCGACGGTGGCCAGGAAGGGAAGGGCCAGAACGCCCCCGGGGGCGACGACGAGAACCGCCGGATAGTTCCACCACGCGGGAGAGTAACGGTTCGTCAGCACCTCGGCCGAAACGCCCGAGGCACCGGTCCGGGCGAACTCGAGCATGTACCCGGCGAGAAGGGCGATGAATGCGTAGGCGAGTGCGATCCCCGCGACCACCAGCCTGCCCCCACGACTCCGGACCACCGCGCGGGTCCGGCGGAGTGTGAGAATGGCGAGGAGCCGTGGTCCTCCCTCCGGGGACGACAGTCCGCTCACGGTTCGGGTCCTCCCCGCATTCGCCTCCGGCGACCGACGTAGAGGACCGCGGCGGCGAGCGCGAACGAAGCACACACGATTCCCACGGCGGCCCACGGCGCTCCCTGAGGAGCTGGAGACGTGTTCTGGGCGAACGGCGCGTGATCCGCTACCGAGATCGAGGCGTTCGCGTAGAGGGTGACTCCGCCCGAGGTCGCCTCCACGTGGAGGACACCGTTCATCGGAGCGACGCAGGCGGTGTAGGCGATGGTCGAGCCTCCACTCGCGTTCAGTGTTCCGAGCGAAAGCGAGGAGAGCGACCAGGAGAAGCTCACGGGCTGGGCGAGGGTGTCGCCGCACGCGTTCTCGGCGGTGGCTGCGAAGATCTGGTTCTGGAGCGGCAACGCCGCGACGCTCGCGGGCGTGACCGAGAGGCGGGCGAACGCGCTTTGGGAGCAGCTCTCGGGGACCGCCTGATCCCCGACACGAACGACGGTCGCCGTTCCCGACCCCGGAGAGCCGCGCGCAGCGCCGATGTCAAGGGCGAACCCGGCGATAATCACGAGGGCGACGAACAGAGCTCCGGCCCGCGCTCCGGTACCGAGGAAACCGACTCGCTTTCGGCCCATCCCTGTCCACCTGCCTCTCGCCGTGGTTGATGACCTTGGGGAGATGAAGGGCGTGTAAACTGCGATTGACATCTGACGGTCGACGGACGATCGCGCGCCTCACCGCCCCCGAGCTTCGCTCGCCACGGAACACCCGGCGCGCAGGCTTGCGTATCGACTGGAAAGAGCCGTGGTCGACTGAGGGCCGGAAGGGGACGCAAGAGCGATGCCGTGACCTGCGCCCTCGCCTCGAGGCGGGCGCGACGAAACGGGCGCCCGCTGTGTGTGCCGCCTCGGCGGGTATCGACCGGGGCGCGATTACTCGACCGTGGGCGGGGATGTTCCGGCCTTTGCCTTGGGAGCGCGTCGGCGGGCGGGGCGTTTGGCCTCCGCTGCCGGTTCGGTGGAGGCAGGCTGCGAGCTCTCTCCCGGGTTCGCGGGTGGGGGGGGCGGGGGTGGCGGTGGGGCTGCCGCGGGGGGCGGAGGAACCGGCCGAGCCGGCGGGTTCGAGAACCCCGGAGGCGGAGGAGGAGCCACGGGCGGAGCTGGCGCCGGGGCCATGGGCGTCGGGGTGGGGCCCGTCGGGTTCGGCGCGCCGGGAGCGGCGGGCAGGGTAGCAGGGCGCGGCGGGATCGGGGCAAATTCGCCCGCTCGCCACTGGTGCGGCGAGCGGAGGATTGTGGGATCCTTCAGGAACAGGTCGGCGTGGCCGCAGCCCCGGCAAAGTCGCGTGCCGAGAGAAAGCTCACCACCGGATCGCAGGGAGAGGCTCCCTCGCCCTATCGTCCCGGTCCGTAGATTGTTGGCCCAAACAAAGTCGGTACCACCACAATTACTGCACACAGGAGCCATCGATGACAGCCAACCGAAGATGGAACATGGCGCGCCCATAAAAGGGCACGCGTGCGCGAGCAGACCCGCCTGCTCCGGTCCTCGGCCCGCACGCAAGGCCCTTGTAGACGGTCCCGGTCCCTGGCCAGGGAGGTTCCTCGATGGTGTATCGTGTGATCACGGTCGCGATCGACGGGTCGGACCACGCCTCGGCGGCCCTGGCCAGCGCCGTGGACCTCGCGAAACATTACGGCAGCGAGCTTGTCATCCTCTCGGTCGCCCCGCTCGCGCCGGTGTACGTGGCACCCAACCAGCCGTTCTCGACCCCCGTGGCGCCCGAGAACCCCATGCCCGAGTTCCGGGCGATCGTGGATTCCGCAGTCCACACGGCGCAGGCGGCGGGCGTCAAGGTCGTGACCGGGGTGTGCTACGACGGGGCGATCGTAGACGAGGTCCTGGCTCACCTCGCCAGCAACCCGACCGACCTTCTGGTGGTCGGATCCCGTGGGTTGTCCACGGCGAAGCGGATCCTGCTCGGAAGCACCTCGGCGGCGCTCGTGACGCACGCACCGTGCCCGGTGCTCGTAGTTCGTCCCTCGGCTACGAAGCCGCCGGACCTTTGAACATCACTCGCGTCGGGATAGGCAGCTTGTGGGACGCCTTGCGCAGCGCTTCCTTTGCGTCCGCGAGATGAGCCTCCGTCGTGTAGATGGTAAGGAGCTCGGCACCGATCTCGGCCCGGACCGCGTGTCCCACGGCCTTCCCGAACGCCCGTCGCATCCCGTCGGAGATACGGTCGGCGCCGGCCCCGGTGGCCATCTTGTGCTCGCGGAGGATCTGGTGCGGGAAGCGCCGGACCTTGAGGTGGTACTCGTTCGGTGCGGCCTTCTCTAGCACACGGACCGCGCTGACGCGCGCGGACTCCAGGGCCACATCCCGGACTTGGGCGGCCTCCTCGGTCGCTAGGCTTAGGGCCCAAGGGAATGCCGTCCGGAGATTGCCGGTGTCGAACTGCGTGACGCGACAGACTGGCACCCCGCCCATGTACTCGCGGCGGGTGTAAACCTGGCCCTCGATCTCCCGGTACATACGGGCCGGTTTGCGCGTCATGGAAACGGGCGAGACTGCGCCTGCCAGAAAACGCTTGCGGCGGCGCGCAACCCCTGTCGACCCCGACCGGGTGGGCTCACGCCACCCGCGACGGAAGGCGCGACCCGCGGGCTCCCTTGGACGCGGCCGACAGCTCAATGACGGGCACCCCCCGCCGAGCCATCCATCGCAGGGTGTCCCGCCGCCGCTCGTCCGTGGGGAGCCGCGCGAAGAAGCTCCGCCCGAACATCGCCTGGGCGCCGCGGGCGCCGCGCCTGCGGAGCCCCCGTAGGAGGTCCCGCAGCTCCCGGGGAGCGAGGCCGGCACGGTCCGTGAATGCCTCGCTCGCGTCCCAGAACCGTTCCGGGCTCGGGTCACGTGTCAGGGCGCCGAGACCCTCCGCGGCGGCGGCGATGCGGGCGAGCGCTTTCCGGTCGTTCAGAACGGTCGGCGTGGGGAGCGGAGGGCCAGCGATGCCCAGCAACAGCGAGTCCCGGAACGGGCACCGGAGAATCTCGCCGAACGGGGGGATGCCGGGGCGAGCCCGCACTTCGAGTCCACCGCCCAGGATCGCGGCGACTCCGCCCAGCCCGCCGCCGCCGAAGAGGTCGGCCAGGTGGGCGACCTCGACGGCCTTTGACCTCGACCGGCCCGAAACCCGGGCTACGGCGAGAGCGGTCGCGAGCGCGCCGGAGGCGCTCGTGCCAAACCCCTGCCCGACCGGAAGCGTGTGTCGAAGGGTGACCGAGAGGGTTCCGGTGCCGGGAGGCGCGAGGCGGCGGGCGACCTCCTCCGAGATCTCGAGCGGACGCCCGAGGTCGCTCGTGAGGCGCACCCGCAACCGCGGGCCGGGTCGCCACTCCGCCTCCGCCCATACCCCCGCTTCGAGAACGACCCCGGCACCAAGCGAGCCGCGCGCTCGCGGATCGCGCGCCCCGGTCGACGGGACGAACAACCCGGTAACGTGTCCGGGGGCGAACGCTCGGGCCTTCCGGGTGGGACCGCTCACCGAGGGCGACACCGGCCGGCCTCCGACGGTTGATTACTTATAAGCGCCCTCGCCTTGTGATACCGGGAATCGGATTTGGACGCTCGCCCGGGAGAGCCATGAGCGAACCCGACGTTCCCGTCGCGGCCTCGCACGAGGCGTTCGACCGCGTCAACTTCCTCGAACTCCGGAACACCCAGCTCGCCGAGGCGATCAAGCGGGTCGAGAGCGAACGCCACTACATGGAGGCCGAGATACTCCGGCTCCAGCGCGAAGTGAAGCGCCTCAAGACGGAGCTCGACCGGCTCCGCTACCCGCCGTTGGTCGTCGGGAGCGTTCGGGACGTCCTCACGGACGGCCGGGTCATCGTCAAGTCGTCCACGGGACCCGACTTCGTCGTCAACTCGGCCGAGACGGTCGAGCACGGCAAGATCACCGTGGGAGCCCGCGTCGCGCTGAACAAGCAGACCCTCGCCGTGATGGGCGTGCTTCCGGCGTCGCTCGACCCGCTCGTGACCGCGAGCGAGATCGTCGACAAGCCGAACGTCACCTACCAGGACATCGGTGGGCTGTCCGACCAGATACGAGAGATCCGCGAGGCGGTGGAGTACCCTCTCCTCCGCGCCGAGCTGTACAAGAAGGTCGGGGTCGACCCCCCGAAGGGCGTCCTTCTGATCGGCTCCCCCGGGACCGGGAAGACGCTGATCGCAAAGGCGGTCGCGCATCACACGAACGCTACGTTCGTCCGACTCGTCGGCAGCGAGCTGGTGCAAAAGTACATCGGCGAGGGAGCCCGGCTCGTCCGGGAGCTCTTCCAGATGGCGCGCGAGAAGGCGCCCACGATCATTTTCATCGACGAGGTCGACTCGATCGGCGCGAAGAGGCTGGAGGTGGCGACCAGCGGCGACCGGGAGGTCCAGCGGACGCTGATGCAGCTCCTCGCCGAGATGGACGGGTTCGAGCCGCTGGCGAACGTGAAGATCATCGCCGCGACCAACCGCCCCGACATCCTCGACGACGCCCTGCTGCGGCCCGGCCGGTTCGACCGGATCATCGAGGTCCCCGTCCCGACCTACAGCGGTCGCGCCGAGATCTTCCGGATCCACACCCGTGGGATGGCCCTGCGGGAACCCATCGACTTCGAGATCTTCGCGAGCCGGTGCGACGGCGCGACCGGGGCTGACATCCATGCGATCTGCACCGAGGCCGGCATGTGGGCGATCCGGGAAGAGCGCGAGTCGGTGACGATAGCGGACTTCGATAGGGCGATCGAGAAGGTCGTCGGCGAGGAAGAGCTCCGGAAAGAATCGGTAACGATGTTCGCCTGAGCGGGGCGGCACCAGCACCGCGCCTTGGAATCTTCCGCGAGCTCGTCACCCCGTGCCGACGGGGTGCGACCCTGGCTAGGCGACGGGAGGCCCCTCGGCGAGCACGGACCGGCCGACCACCCGGGGTCCCGTCGGGACCGAGAGGTCGAGAAGGATGACCGCCCGCCCCACGGAATAGGCCACCGGCCGGTCGCATGTGACCCGGACCGCGGTGCCCGACAGCTCGGAGACCGACGCGGGGACGACCTGCAGGCCGATCGCCGCGTGGAGCTGAGCGCCGGGGCCGGCGTCGCCCCGATAGTAGGGACACCGAGCGAGCGGTCCTCCCACGAGCTCCGCCCCCGCGCGGAGGGCCCCTTCGGGAGCGAGGATCTGGCCCCGGGACAGCTCGTCGGCCTCGACCTCCTTGAGCGCGAGGCCGACCCTCTCGCCGCACTCTGCCTGCTTGCGGTCGATGTCGTGGACCTGGATCGAACGGACCTCGATCGTCCCCGGGGTCGGCCAGAGCCTCAGCCGTTCGTGGGCGTGGAGGGTTCCGCGCCGGACCACCCCAAGGGCCACCGTCCCGACGCCTTTCACCGGGAACGAGTGGTCGATCGGGACCTCTACGGGGCCTTCGAGCACCGGGGCAGACCATCCGTCGAAGCTCGTCCTGAGGGCCGGGATGTCGAGCGGGACCCGCTCCGCCGACGCGAGCCGGCTGCCCCGGAGGACGCGGGCGAGCTCCGCCTCGCCGACCGCAGGCCCGAGGGCCAGGGTCGTCGGAAGTTCGGTGAGCTCCACGATCGCGATCGTCTCCGCGATGGGTCGCGAGAGCTCGGAGACGACGAGCAGGCACCGGTCGGCCATGCCGAGCGCGACGAGCAGGGGAGCGACCTTTTCCGGGAACTGGGTCGGCTCTACCAGCGTTGTCGCGTGGCCATCCCGGACCTCGTTGAAGAGCGTGACGTCCGAGAACGTCCCCTTCTTCCCGAGCTCCTTCGCCACGCCGGGGGCACCCACGACGGCGACCGTCACCGACCCGGCCATCCCTCAGTCCCCCGATTTCGTGGAACCGACGGTGAGGGTTATCTCGCCGCCCTTGGCTCCGACCTCGATTCGGCTCCCGTCGGGCACCTCTCCCGAGAGGAGACGTTCTGTCAGGGGGTCGATCACGAGCCGCTGGATCGTGCGCTTGAGCGGCCGGGCACCGAAGTCGGGGTCGAATCCCTGCGACGCGAGGAGCTTCTTCGCCGTCTCGGAGGTTCGCAGCGTGATCCGCCGGTCCTTGAGCCGCGCCTCGAGCTGGGAGAGCTGGATGTCGACGATCGACTCGATCTCGCGCTGGTTCAGCACGTGGAACACGACCACCTCGTCGAGTCGGTTCAGGAACTCCGGCCGGAAGTGGCTGCGCAGCGACCGGTCGATCACGGTCCGTCGCTCCTCCTCGGAGGTCGCTGCGGCGAGCTGTTCCGTCCCCAGGTTGGAGGTCATGATGACCAAGGTGTTGCGGAAATCGACCGTCCGGCCCTGCCCGTCCGTGAGACGGCCGTCGTCCATCAGCTGCAGCAGGACGTTGACCACCTCGGGGTGCGCTTTCTCGATCTCGTCGAACAGGACCACGGTGTACGGGCGGGTGCGGACCGCCTGGGTGAGCTGACCACCCTCCTCGTACCCGACGTACCCCGGTGGCGCCCCGACGAGACGAGCGACCGTGTGTCGCTCCATGTACTCGCTCATGTCGATGCGGACCAGGGCCCGCTCCGAATGGAACAGGAAGGCCGCGAGCGCCTTCGCGAGCTCGGTCTTCCCCACCCCCGTCGGACCCACGAAGAGGAAGGTTCCCATCGGTCGGTTCGGGTCGGCGAGGCCCGACCGGGAGCGTCGCACGGCTTTCGAGACCGCCTTGACGGCCTCGTCCTGGCCGACCACGCGCAGTCGAAGCTCGGCCTCCATGTGCAGCAGCCGGTCCCGCTCCCCCTGGAGCATTCGGCTCACGGGGACGCCGCTCCACCGCGCGACGACCTGCGCGACGTCCTCCTCGCCGACCTCCTCGCGCAGCATGCCTGTCGACTGCTCCGCACCTTCCGGGGTCCGCGCCAGTCGCTCCAGATCCTTCTGAAGCTCCGGGACCCGTCCGTACCGAAGCCGCGCGGCCGCCTCGAGGTCGCCGGAACGTTCCGCCTGCTCCTCTTCTGCCCGCGCCTTCTCGAGGTCGCCCCTCAGGGCGCGGACACGTTCCACCTGCTCCTTTTCCCGGTTCCACTGCGCCTGGAGTGCGGTCTCCCGTTCCTTGAGGCCCGCGAGCTCGCGTCCGAGCTGGACCATGCGCTCTCGGCTCGCGGGGTCTTTTTCCTTGGAGAGGGCCGTTCGCTCGATCTCGAGCTGGCGTATCCGTCGGGTGAGCTGGTCGAGCTCTACCGGACGGGAGTCGAGAGCGAGGCGCACGCCAGAGGCAGCCTCGTCCACGGTGTCGATCGCCTTGTCGGGGAGATGCCTATCCGGGATGTACCGGGCGCTGAGCGTTGCGGCCGCCACGAGGGCCGCGTCGAGGATCCGGACCCCGTGGTGGAGCTCGTACCGCTCCTTCAGGCCCCGCAGGATCGATATCGTGTCCTCCACGGACGGCTCGGAGACGGGCACCGGTTGGAACCGGCGCTCGAGCGCCGCGTCCTTCTCGATGTACCGACGATACTCCTGGGTCGTGGTCGCGCCGATGCAATGGAGCGTACCCCGGGCGAGGGCGGGCTTGAGCAGGTTCGACGCATCGAGCGCCCCTCCCTCGGTCGCCCCTGCGTGGACGAGCGTGTGGAGCTCGTCGATGAACAGGATGACCGCCCCCGCGGATTCCTCGGTCTCGCGGAGGACCGCCTTCAGCCGCTCCTCGAACTCGCCCCGGAACTTCGCTCCGGCGAGGAGGGATCCGAGGTCGAGCCCGATGATCCGCTTCTCTCGGAGCGCGTCCGGCACGTCGTGGGTAGCGATGCGCAGGGCGAGGCCCTCCACGACCGCCGTCTTCCCTACCCCTGGGTCCCCGATCAGGACCGGGTTGTTCTTCGTTCGACGGGAGAGGATCTGGATCACGCGCCGGATCTCCTCGTCCCGGCCGATCACGGGGTCCAACTTGCGTTCGCGCGCGAGCGCCGTCAGGTCGCGACCGTACTTTTCCAGCGCCTGGTACTGGGCCTCCTCTGTTCGACTCGCCACGGGACGCGCGGAGCCTCTCACCGTGTCGAGGGCAGCCTCGAGCGCGCCCCGGTGCGCCCCGGCCTCCTCGAGGAGGTCCTTGGCGGGCGACGCCACCGAGAGGAGGCCGAGCAGCAGCTGGTCCACGGTGGTGTACCGGTCCTTGCGCTTCGCCGCCTCCGCCTCCGCGGCATCGATGACCTGCGTGAGGCTGCGAGAGAGATACTGGTCCGAGGGCGCCACATGGTCCACGGTGGGCCGGCGGCCCAGGCTCTCCTCCACCTTCGCTCGGACCTGGTCCAGGGGTACCTCGAGTCCCCGCAGGAGTGCCGCCGTCGGCCCGTCTCCCGCCGCCGCGAGGGCGGCGAGAAGGTGTTCGGGTTCGACCGCCGCGTGGCGGAGCTCGGCGGCCCGGCGGAACGCGGCCTCGAGCGCCTCGCGCGCGGCATCGGTCAGCCGGTCAAGATGCATCGTCCGAGCATTCGAGGCAGGCGATTTAAGCCGACTCCTCGTCCGTCGTTCTCGTGGCGGAACTCGCGGTGCGGCTCGCGGGGCTCTCGCTCCGGAATCCGTTCCTTCTCGCGTCGGGGATCTGGGGGGAGAGCGGCGACTCGCTCTCGGGGGCCTGGAACGCGGGAGCCGGCGCCGTCGTCACGAAATCGATCGGGTCACTGCCCCGACCGGGGTATCCCAACCCGACCGTCGAGACCTACGAGCGCTGGGGCCTCCTGAACGCGATGGGCCTTCCCAACCCCGGGATCGACGAGTATCCTCGGGAGATCGAGATCGCCCGGGGCGCGGGCGCGACGATCATCGGTTCCGTCTTCGGCGGGAACGCTGAGGAGTTCGCCCGACTCGCGGCTCGCATGCAGGCCACGGGCGTTTCCGCGCTCGAACTCAATCTGAGCTGCCCGCACGCCGAGGGGTTCGGCACGGAGGTGGGGAGCGACCCCCGGGACGTCGAGGAGATCGTGCGCGCGGTCGTGCGCGAGGTCCGAGTCCCCGTGATCGCGAAGCTCACCCCCAACACCGCCGACCCGGTCGCCCTCGCGGTCGCGGCCGAGCGCGGGGGGGCCGCTGCGGTGAGCGCGATCAACACGCTGAGGGCTCTCGCGATCGATGTCCGGCTGCGTCGGCCCGTGCTCGCGCACGGTCTCGGCGGTCTCAGCGGTCCGGCGGTGAAACCGGTCGGGCTCGCGTGCGTCTGGCAGATCTACGGAGGGGTTTCGATCCCCGTGATCGGAATGGGCGGGATCTCCAGCGCCGAGGATGCCCTCGAGTACATCATGGCCGGGGCCCGCGCCGTGGAGGTGGGAACGGCGGTCGCCTTCGAGGGGGTCGGCGTCTTCGGACGTCTGGGGGCCGATCTCTCGGCCCTCCTCGACCAGTTGGGCATCGCCCGGCTCGAGGACGCCGTCGGGCTTGCCCACCGCATCGAGAATCGGCCGGCGGTTTGACCGCCCCGAGGGCCTATTATCGCTCGGCCGATGGCACCTTCCGTGCGGACGCTCGTGAACGTGTCGGAGCGGGTCCAGGAGACCCCCTCCACCGTGACGCTGCGGTTCCCGTTCGACCCACCGTCCGCGCCGGGTCAGTTCGTGATGGTCTGGATCCCGGGCGATGACGAGCTGCCGATGTCGCTCTCCTACACCGAGGGGAGCTCGAAGGGGATCACGGTCAAGGCGATGGGCGATACCAGCCGCAGGATCCTCTCGATCCGGGTCGGCGAAACGGTCGGCATCCGTGGCCCGTACGGGCAGGGGTTCGACCTCACGCCCCGCGACATCTTGATCGTCGGGGGAGGGTCGGGGGCCGCGGTGCTCGCGCCCGCCGCCCAGAGGGCGCGAACGGCAGGGGCGTCGGTCACCGTGGCGCTGGGGGCCACGACGGAGCGGGAGCTCCTCTTCGCGGAGCGATTCCGTGGGATGGGTGCGCGGGTCGAGGTCGCGACCGACGACGGGTCGGCCGGCGAGCGCGGGTATGTGACGGGGGTCGCGTCTCGGCTGATCCGGGAAGGGCGGTTCGAGGCGGTGTGGACCTGCGGTCCCGAGATCATGATGCGCAAGGTGGTCGAGGCCGCCGGCGGCCGAGGAGTTCCGACCTTTTGCGCCGTGGAACGCCACATGAAGTGCGCCCTGGGGATGTGCGACGCCTGCGCTCTCGGCCCCTTTCACGTCTGTACGGACGGTCCTGTTTTCGAGGCGACTCGCCTCTCGGCGACGACGGACTTCGGCCGGTACCATCGCGACGCGACCGGCCGGCGGGTGCCGTTTTAGGCGACCGGGCCGCGTCCACGACCGTCCGTCCGCACGACGCGCCCTTCGTCGCGCCCAAGACTTTATGGTCGGGCCCGCTAAGCGCCCCGCGGGGCTCGGTCGTGAAGGTTCTGGTTGTTAGCGGCGGGGTGATCTCCGGCCTCGGGAAGGGAATCACGACCTCATCGCTCGGTCGGCTCCTCAAGGCCCGCGGGATCCCCGTCACGATTCTCAAGATCGACCCGTACCTGAACGTCGACGCCGGCACGATGAACCCGTACCAGCACGGCGAGGTCTTCGTGCTGGACGACGGGACGGAGGCCGACCTCGACCTCGGTAACTACGAGCGGTTCCTGAACCAGAGCCTCTCGGGGATCCACAACCTCACGACCGGGAAGATCTACCGCACGGTCATCGAGAAGGAGCGGCGCGGCGACTACCTGGGCAACACGGTCCAGATCATCCCTCACGTGACGGGCGAGATCAAGCGGATGATCCGCGAGGTGGCCGAGGCCGCCGGGGCCGAAGTGATCCTTGTCGAGGTGGGCGGAACGGTGGGCGACATCGAATCGATGCCCTTCCTCGAGGCGTTGCGCGAGCTTTCCTACGAGCTCGGCGACGGGAACATGGCGTTCGTGCACACCACGCTGGTCCCCGTGGTCGGCCCCGTCGGCGAGGCCAAGACCAAGCCGACGCAGCACTCCGTCCGCGAGCTCCGGGCCATCGGTATCCGGCCGAATTTGATCGTAGCGCGAGGGCCTGCGCCCCTCACCCCCGACATCAAGGCGAAGATCTCCCTCTTCTGCGACGTGCCGCCGGAGGCCGTGATCTCGGTCCCCGACCAGTCGCTCATCTACGAGGTGCCGCTCGTCCTCGAGGCTCAGGGCGTCGGCCCGCTCCTCGCCCGCGTGCTGCATCTCACCGACCGTCCTCCCGACTACACCGCGTGGAAGGAGTTCCTCGCCACCCACCGGGGAGCCCGGCGACCGGTCGAGATCGCGATCGTCGGAAAGTACACGGAGCTGCGCGACGCCTACCTGTCGCACAGGGAGGCGTTCCACCACTGCCAGGGACACCTCGGGGTAGAGGTCCGCCTCCAGTGGTACGACTCCGAGGATATCCCGAAGAACCCGGCGCTCCTCGCCCGTCTCTCGGCCTCGGACGCGATCCTCGTTCCGGGCGGGTTCGGTGCGAGGGGGGTGGAAGGCAAGGTTCGCGCGATCGAGATCGCGCGCACCCGAAAGATCCCGTACCTAGGCGTCTGCTACGGCTTCCAGATGGCCGCCGTCGAGTTCGCCCGGAACGTCCTCGGGCTTTCGGGTGCGACCTCGACGGAGATCGACCCCGCGTGCACGGACCCGGTCGTGTGCCTCCTCGAGGAACAGAAGGTCGTCTCCGACCTCGGGGGAACGATGCGCCTCGGAGCGCAGCGTGTCGTCCTCACGAAAGGGTCGAAGGTCGCCGAGGTCTACCAGAAGTCCGAGATCTGGGAGCGCCATCGCCACCGCTTCGAGATCAACCCGAAGTATCTCGAGCGGTTCCGCACCCGCGGCATGGTCGTGACCGGAACGGCCGTGGACGGCCGGGTCGAAGCGCTCGAGGTAGAGGACCATCCGTTCTTCGTCGGGGTGCAGTACCACCCCGAGTTCCTGTCTCGCCCCGAGGCGCCGCATCCTCTCTACCTCGCCCTGGTACGGGCGGCTGTCGCTCGGAAGGAGGTCGCAAGCCCTGTCGCTGCCGCGCCGGCTGTCGCGTGAACTGAGCGCGCTGGACGGCCACGTCGTCCGCATCGCCGGTCATCTCGAGGAGTACCGCGCCCTGGGCGGCGTCGCGTTCGCCCTCGTCCGGGATGTAGGCGGAACGACCCAGGTCACGCTCAAGAAGGGGACCGCTGACCCCTCGCTCTTCGCGCTCTTCGCGGAGCTTCCGCGCGAGTCGATCGTCGAAGTGGAGGGAACCGTCCGGCGCTCGGAGCGGGCAAACCGGGGTCTCGAGCTGTACCCGTCGAAGGTGGCCGTGGTCTCGAGGGCCGAGGTGCCCCTCCCGCTCGGTGTGGTCGACAAGGTCGGCGCCGACCTGGACACCCGGCTCAACCATCGTGTCCTCGACCTCCGCAAGCCCGGCGTCCGGGCGGTGTTCGAGCTCCGGACCGCGCTGCTGGCGGGGGTCCGGACCGCGTTCCTTCGCCGCGGATTCCTCGAGGTCGAGACGCCGAAGCTCCTGCGCCAGGGTGCGGAAGGGGGAGCGACGTTGTTCGGCGTCGACTACTTCGACCGCCGGGCCTACCTCGCGCAGAGCCCCCAGCTCTACAAGCAGATGCTGATCGGTGCCGGGTTCGAGCGCGTGTTCGAGATCGCGCCCGCCTTCCGCGCCGAACCCTCGGACACGGTGCGCCACATCACCGAGTTCACGAGTCTGGACGCTGAGATCGGATACGTCGACACGCCCGAGGAGATACGGGCGATCCTCGAGCAGGTCGTGGCCGAGGCGATCGGTTCGACGCGCACCACGCTCGCCGAGCGATCGAATCCGCTCGCTGCCTCGATCCCGGAGCTCACCCTGCCGTTCCCACGGTTCCCGTTCCGGACCTGCGAGGAGTGGCTCGGCCGTCCCGGGGCGGAAAGGGACCTGGGGGCGGAGGACGAGCGGGCGATTGGCGAGCGGGTCGCCAAGGACCGGGCCACCCCGTTCTACTTCGTCACCGACTTTCCCACGTCGGTGAAGGCGCAGACGTTCTACGCCCAGCGCCGGGAGGACGACCCTCGGACGACGGGGTACTTCGACCTCGACTTCCAGGGTCTGGAGATCGCGAGCGGGGGACCGCGGGAGCACCGGCTCGACCGCCTCACCGCCAACCTCAGGAGCGCCGGACTCGACCCTTCCAAGTTCGACGGCTACCTCGAGGCGTTCCGCTTCGGGATGCCCCCGCACGGGGGCTGGGGCCTGGGCATCGACCGCCTCGTGCAGGTGCTCGCAGGGCTCCCCAATATACGGGAGGCCCGCTTGTTCCCGCGAGACCGCTATCGCCTTGACCCGTGAAGGAGCCGAAGCACCATGGTCGCCGCCAAGAGGACCCTCCCCGCGCCTCCGGAGCTCCAGAGCCGGTGGGCGGCGGTCCTCGAGGAGGCCGTTCTCCGGCCGAGGATCCTCCAGATCTATGACCTGTATCCCGAGGAGCGCTCCCTTGAGGTCCCGTTCGCCGCGCTGGACGCGCCCGATACCGGGCTCGCCGACCTGCTGCTCGAACGACCGGAGGAAGTGCTCGCCGCCGGGGCCCGCGCGATGCGGGAGCTCTTGCCCCTCGCGGGGACGGCCACCGAGGGGCTCCGCCTCCGGGTCGTAGGGCTCCCACCGACCGCCCACCGGGATATCCGGGCGATCCGGGAGACGGACCTCAACCACCTGGTCGCGATCGAGGGCATCGTCCGCCGCGTCACCGAGGTCCGCCCGCAGATCCGTGACGCCGTCTTCGAGTGCGTCGCCTGCCGCGCGAAGTTCCACGAGCCGCAGGACGAGGGGTCCCTCGTGTTCCGCGAACCGCTCGAATGCCCCGAATCCCAGGGGGGATGCGGGAAGACCCAGGGGCGGACGCGGTTCCGGCTCGTCTCGGAGGAGTCGACGTACGTCGACGCGCAACGGATTGAGGTCCAGGAGCACCCGGAGTCGCTGCGCCACGGCGCCCATCCCCAGGGCATGGCCGTCCTCCTGACCGAGGACCTCACGGGCAAAGTGCTCCCCGGCAACCGGATCATCCTCAACGGAGTGCTGAAGAGCTTCCAACGGGCAAGCGCGTCCCGCGGCGGGGTCGTGCGCAACACGACCTTCGACGTGATGGCGATCGGGAACTCGGTAGAGCCTCAGGACGTGGAGTACAGCGACATCGAGATCTCGCCCGAGGAGATCAGCCTCTTCGACCAGTTCCGTAACGACCCCACCGTCGTTGACAAGATCGTCCTCTCCCTGGCCCCGACGATCAAAGGGATGGAGGAAGAGAAGGAGGCGATCGCCCTCCAGCTCTTCGGCGGGGTTCCCAAGAAGCACTCGGACGGGGTCCGCGTGCGAGGCGACATCCACTGCCTGATCGTGGGGGATCCGGGGACCGCGAAGAGCCAGCTCCTGCGGTACATCTCCGACGTCGCCCCGCGGGCGATCTACACGAGCGGCAAGGGAACGACCGCCGCGGGGCTGACGGCCGCGGCCGTGAAGGACGACTTCGCCGGCGGGCGATGGGTGCTGGAGGCGGGGATGCTCGTCCTGGCCGACGGCGGGATCGCGATCATCGACGAGCTCGACAAGATGACTCCCGAGGATCGGTCCGCGATGCACGAGGCTCTCGAGCAGCAGACGGTATCGATCGCGAAGGCGGGGATCACCTCGACCCTGAACGCGCGGTGCCCGGTTCTGGCCGCCGCGAACCCCAAGCTCGGGCGGTTCACCAACGACCGCCCGATCGCGGAGCAGATCGACCTTCCGGTGACCCTGCTGTCGCGGTTCGACGTGATCTTCGCCATCCGGGACCAACCGGACCAGGTCAAGGACCGGCGCCTGGCGAACCGGATCCTGGCATCCCACCGCAACGTGGAGAGCGCCGAGGGCCGGCGGATCGAGTCGGAGGGCGCGCCGTTCTCGCCGGACCTCCTCAAGAAGTACATCGCCTACGCGCGCCGGACGATCCGGCCGATCCTCTCCGAGGAGTCGCTCACCGTGCTCGAGGACTTCTACGTCCGCGTCCGGAAGCAGGGCGAGGACCCGAACTCCCCGGTCCCGATCACCGCCCGCCAGCTCGAAGCGCTGGTCCGCCTGAGCGAGGCCGCCGCCCGCGCCCGCCTCTCACCGGTCGTCGGGCCGGAGGACGCGCGGCGGGCGGTCGGGATCATGGAGAACTACCTCCGGCGGGTCTCTATGACCCTCGAGGGGAAGCTCGACATCGACCTCACCCAGACCGGCGTGAGCCACAACCAGCGGGAACGGTTCGAGACCGCCATGAAGATCATGCGCGAGCTCCAGGGGGAGTCCGGCGGCCACTTCACGATGGATCAGTACCTGGAGGCCGCGGAGAAGGCCGGGCTGGGGCACGCCCGCGCGGACGGGATCCTCCAGAGCCTCCGCAACCAGGGCGAGGTCATCGAACCGCGGCCGAACCAGCTCCAGCTGGTCCGGTTCTAGGGCGTGGCGGGGGGGCCTCCCGCTTTATCCCGGTGCGGACCTCCGGACATCCGCGGGGTGGTGGGGTGACCGACGATGGGTTCGTGATGCGCGTCCACCGGGTTCGCACGGAGTTCGTGGTGGCGGCCTGCGACGCCGAGCTCCTGGGCCAGGACCTGCCGGTCGGGGAGAGCGGCCGCACCGTCAAGGTCTCGGGCCAGTTCTACGGGGAACGGCGGGTCAGCCGGGAGGAGCTCGTCTGGGCCCTCCACCGAGCGACGGTCGCGAACCTTCTCGGGGCGCGCGTCCTCCGCCTGGCGGAGGAAGAGGGGCTGGTCGAACCCCACGGCGCCGGGACCCTGGGCGGCGTCCCGCACGCGGAGATATTCTCGATGGTCGGCTGAGGTCGGCCGGTACCAGGAGGGTCGGTGTCGTCCCAGGAGTTCTGCGTCGTCTGCGGCCGAACGGGCGCGCCGCTGATCGACGGGATCTGCGCAGAATGCGCCAGCGGCCGGGTCACCCTCGTCGCGGTCCCCGAGCACGCCGAAGTGGTCATCTGCCCCGGTTGCGGCGCCCGATGCTCGCACCGCCACTGGGAACGGGCGGGCGAGCCGGCGGTCGTGACGGCCACCGATCTCGCGCCGTTCCTCCTAATCCATCCCGAGGTGGGGGTCCGCGAGGTTCGTTGGGAGGAGCGTCAGGCGACGGCGACGGTGCGGTCCCTGGTGGGCCACGCGCGCGTGTCGTTCCGGGGGATCGAGAGGAACGTCGAGCTCGCCGTGGACGTGCGGCTCGTTTCGCGGAGCTGCCCCGAGTGCAGCCGAAAGAGCGGCCGCTACTACACCGCGATCGTCCAGCTGCGCGGCCCTTCCGAACGCCTCACCGAAAAGCCGCGGGACATTAGAGCGCGTCTTGACCGGCGGTGGACCGAGCTCCTCCGCGACACCCGGCCGGATTGGCAGCGGGCGATGTCGTGGCGGGAGGAGCGCCCCGAGGGGTGGGACGTGTACTTCACCGAGACGCTGGCGGCCCGTTCGGTGGCGCGCCTCGCGAAACAGAAGTTCGGGATCCGGCCGGTGGAGTCGGCCACCCTCTTCGGACGGAAGGACGGGAGGGACGTCTACCGCGTCACGTTCTGCCTACGGTTCCCGCGCCAGCCGTCCGACGACGCGCCGGCGAGCGCTGTTGGCGCGGCCGCCGAACCGCTGGAACCATAGCCTTAAGAAGCGACCCCCCCGTTCGAGGCTCCGAGTACGGGGCACGCCTCCATGATGAAAAAGAGCGGTATTCTTCGGCGGCATCACGGGTCCGAGACGTTGGATGAGGGGTCGTTCCTCGACCTTGGTGCGATGCAATTCGAGGACGAGGTCGGCGCGCTGGCCGGCGCCCGTGGGGCGGTCCGCCTCGCGGAGATCCTTAGGTTCGAGGATCTTCACACGGTATCGAAGTACGCGTACCAGGGGGACATCGTCCTCCTGGACTACACCTCCATCGCCAACGACCAGATCGCCATGAAGCGCCTTAGCATCGACCTGAAGAACGTCGCGAAGGACACGGGCGGGGACGTCGCAGGCATCGCGAAAAACCTCCTCTGCATCGCTCCGGCCGGGATCCGGATCGACCGGCAGAAGATTAGACCCTCGATGTAATCCGCCCTGGGCCATGAAGGTCCAGGTAGACCGTCGAGACGGACTGGAGGCGGTCGCCGACCTGACGGTCAGCGGCGTCTTCGAGCGAGGCGAACGAGCCGAGCCGCTGCCGCGTACCCTCGCGGGCGAGGACGCGGCGGTCAAGGGCGCGCTCAAGGAGGCGTGGGAGCGCCGCGAGGTCCGCGGGAAGGCCAAGGAGCTCACGGTATTCCACCGGCCCGACGGGCGCGGCCGGGTCGTCCTCATCGGTCTCGGCCCTCGTTCCCGCTACGGCGCCGAGAGGATACGCCGGGCCGCTGCGGAGGTCGTGAAAGGGCTGCGCGGCCGGGGAGCGCGCACGGCGGCGTTCCGTCTCCCGTCGTTCGTGGCGGAAGGGGTCGTGGCAGAGGTCGCCGCCCGAGCGCTCGTGGACGGGGCGGTCCTGGGCGCGCACGAGTTCACGAAGTACAAGAGCACGACCGAGGGACCGATCGAGGAAACGTCGGTCCACCTCGGTTCCGAGCTCTCCGGGGAGGAGGGGACGGTGCGCAAGGCCGTCGCCGAGGAGGCGACGATCCTCGAGACCGTCGTCTGGACCCGCGAGATCGCGAACCTCCCGGCCGACACTGCGACGCCGGAGCGGCTGGCCGAGGAGGCCCGTGCGCTCGCGAAGGAGTTCGGCCTGAAGGTCACGGTCTTCGACGAGAAGGCGCTGAAGGAGATGCACTGCGGCGGGATCCTCGCTGTCGGGAGCGGCTCGGTCCATCCGCCGAGGATGATCGTCCTCGAGTACGCGGGCGGCAGCCGCCGGGGCCGGACGGTCGCGATCGTCGGTAAGGGGATCACGTTCGATTCGGGCGGGATCTCGATCAAGCCCGCGACGCGGATGCAGGACATGAAGTTCGACAAGTCCGGGGCCGTCGCCGTGCTCGGGATCCTCCGCGCCGCCGCAGCCCTGAAGGCCGCTCCCAAGATCGTGGGGGTCCTCTGCTGCGCGGAGAACCTTCCGGGAGGGGGCGCCTACCGCCCGGGGGACGTGGTCCGGACGTTCTCGGGTAAATCGATCGAGGTCTTGAACACGGACGCCGAAGGGCGGGTCGTGCTCGCGGACGGGCTGGGCTACGTCGTGGAGCACTACCGTCCGGACGAAGTGATCGACCTCGCGACCCTCACGGGAGCCGAGGTGGTCGCGCTCGGCGACGACACGGCGGGTCTGGTCTCCACGGACGAGAAGCTCGCCCTGGGCCTCCTCGCGGCCTCCGCGTCCACCGGGGAGCCGCTCTGGCGGATGCCCCTCACCGACTATCACCGCGAGCTCGTGAAGAGCGATACGGCGGACGTGCGAAACTCGACCGAGATCCCGGTGGCCGGCATGCTGACCGCGGCCGCGTTCCTGGAGACGTTCGTCGGCTCGACCCCGTGGGCCCACCTCGACATCGCGGGCCCCGCGTACACGACGCCGACCACGCGGAAGTGGCAGCCGGCCTACCAGAACATCGGGGCGACCGCGTTCGGCGTCCGGGTCGTCACGCGCTACCTGCTCGATCTCGCACGCTCGTAGGAACGCGGCGTCCGCGGGACACCCTGCGGCGGCCCGGCCCGGCGCCCGCTTCGCGGCGATCGCGCCCGGCGGGGCCTAGGCCGCGACGATCTGGACCGACTCGCCGCCGTGCCGGGTGGCCCGTGGACGGACCTCGCAGAACAGCGGGGTGTGGTACCCGCCGCCGGTGATCAGCGCCGTTCCGACGGGGAGCGACTGGATCATCTCGGTCATCCCGTCGGTCAGTCCCTCGATCGACTGGGCGATCGCCTTCAGGTCGAGGGGGTTCGTGACCTGCAGGATGAGCTGCGTGTTGCACTGGGAGAGGACGCTCTTGTCGATGCGCGCCGCCCGCTGGGTGACGACGCAAAGACCGAGGCCGAACTTCCGGCCCTCGCTCGCGATGTTCTTCAGGATCCGCGAGCAGGTCGCCGTTCCCTGCTGGGGCGCGAAGTTGTGTGCCTCCTCGACCACGAGGAACAGCGGGGGGATCTTGTCCTTCTTCCGGTTGTCGAAGAGGGTCGACGCGAGCCGGGCGACGACCAGTTCCTGGACGTCCGGAGCGATCCCGCGCAGGTTGATGAGGGTCGCCGAGCCCTTCTGGACGAGGTCGTTGAGGCTCGTGCCGACGGGGCCGAGGAGCTTCGTCTGCTCGACGTACTCCAGCCTCTCGTGAAGCGTCTCCATGATCCCGCCCTCGGTCAGCTCCGCCGCGCGGACGAGGTCCCGGACCGTGTAGTCGGGGTTCGCGGCCGCGACCTGTTCGAGGAGCTGCTTCAGCGGGCCCAGGAACGTCTTCACGTTCGTGAGGCCCATGAAGACGAGCAGGTCCCTCAGGTCGGTGTGCCGGAGCGAGAACGTCAGCGGTTTCGCGGTCGGGTTGAGTGAGACATCGGGAGAGTACTCCTGGACCTGCCGGGCGAACCCCTGCGACTCGACCCCGAACCGCGTCTGCCGGCTGTTCTTCTCCGACGCGACGCGCAGGGACCCGTACTCTCCGTGCGGGTCGATGATGACGCACGTCACCTTGTGCCGGAGCAGCTCCTCGATCAGGACCCCGAGAAGGTAGCTCTTGCCTCCGCCGGTCTTCGCGAGGACGCTGACGTGGCGTTGAACGAGCTGGTTGATGTCGAGCTCGACCCTCAGGTTGTGGTTCCTAAGGAGGCCGACGTACGCCCCGCTGTTCGAATGGCGCTTGAGGCCCAAGACCTCGGCGATGAGCGGCTCCTCCGCCCGGTAGACGCGCGCTCCGGGCCGGAACGGGACCGTGGGACACTTGACGACGCCCTGATCGTCGCGGTAGCCGACGATCCGCGCGATGCCCAGCAGGCTCTGGTGGACGGACGCCTCGTCGGAGGGGACCATCGCCCCTGCGCGCTCGAACTCGAGGTCGCTCTTCCGCTTGAGGTCGTCCAGCTGGCAGAGGACGTGGCCGTGCATCTCGTCCTCCACGGTGAGATAGTCCCCGCGCTCGACCGGGTGGACGAGGATGAGGTGGAACTGGCCCAATCCTACATCGCCGAAGATGCGGCCGACCTCTTCCACGGGCCGATTCAGCGGGGCCCTCGAATATTAGCGTGATGTGCCACTGGAACCGGGCCGCCACTGACGGAGGCCCGGCTCCGGAGCCTTTATATCGGGAGAACTTGTCGAAATCCTCCCGCCCCGACCGAGCTCGGCCGGGGAACCGGTGGTTGCTTGAGCGACGCGACCGACGAGCTAGAGAAGAAGCGGGCCGAGTCTAACGCGCGTGCCGACGAGTGGCGCGCGAAGCGAGACCGGCTGAACGGCGAGGCGCGCGTCATCGCGGACGCGCGCGGCGCGTTGCTCGACACGATCCACGAGAAGAGCGCGGAGGCGCAGGAGCACCGCCGCCGGCGCGACGCGCTCAACGCCGACGTTCGCGAGGCGAAGCGCCTGCGGGAGGAGTGGAACACACGCCTCCAGGAGTTGGGGGACAAGGTCCAGGAGATGCGGCGCAGCCGGCCTCCCCCGACGGGCGCCGTGCCGGTGTGGCGCCTTCGCAAGGAGCTCAAGGAGCTCGAGTTCCGCCACATGACCACCGTCCTCACGGCGGACCAGGAGAAGCGGCTCGTGGAGGAGATGAAGCGCCTTGAGGCGGCCCTCAAGGAGCAGGACACTCAGCTGCGCAGCGACCCCGAGGTCGGGACCACGCTCGAAGCGTTCGCCCAGGCGCGCACCGAGGCGGAGAAACATCACGCAGCCGTCGGCCAACTCGCCGAGGACGCGCAACGCGCCCACGAAGCCATGGTCACGCTGTACGAATCGGTCGACGACCTGCGCCGGCAGGCGGACGACGTCCAGGTCAAGCTGATCGAGGTCAAGACGCAGGCGGACGAGGCGCACCGGGCCCACATCTCGTCCATCGAGGAGGTCCGGGACATCGAGAAGCTGCTGTACGCGGCCCGGGGAGGGCGCATGCCGGCGAACTGGACCCCCACGGAGCCCCCCCGCGAGGAGGACTTCCTCGCCCGTCTCAAGAAGGGCGAGAAGGTCTCGACCGAGGACCTTCTCGAGCTGCAGAAGAGCGGCCGGGCGTAGTCTCGGAGCTCCATGACCCCCCTGGGCGCGACCGAAGCGGTACTGTTCGACCTTGACGACGTCCTCGTTCCTTTCCAAACGCCCCGAGCGTGGCAGTGGGCGTGGCGCCCCCAGGGCCCGATCCTCGGCGAGCGTCACGTCCGGGCGATGATCCGCCGTTCGCTCCGGAGCTGGGACCGGCGCCGGTGGCACGGTGCGATTGGCAAGGAACCCCCGACCGACCTCGTAGCCCTCCGCGCGCACCTCGCCGAGACCCTTTGGGCGATCTCGGGCCACCCGCTGCCGGCCGAGGAGACCGAGGCCGTCGTCCGTCGGTTCCTCCGGCCCCAGGGAGAGGTCGAGCGCTACCCGGACGTTCCCGGTGCTCTCGAGCGACTCCGCTCCCGCGGCGTCCCCGTCGGCATCGTCACGCCGCTCCCCCTCGAAAGCGCGCGGTGGCTCGTCCGGCGGGGCGGGATTCCCGAATCGCTGCTCGTCCGCACCGGGGACGACCTCGGACCTGCGGTGCCGGCGGCGGCCGCCTTCGGTGCGGCCGTAGAACGCCTCTCGCTGTCGCCGGAACGGGTCTCGTTCGTTGGGGATCTGTTCTGGAGCGACGCTCGGGCGGCCCACCGCGCCGGGCTGCGGGGCGTGCTGCTCGACCGTCAGGGCGCGTGGCCGAGCGTGCAGGGCACGCGCCTGAGCGGCCTCGATACCCTCGAGGCCACGCTCGAGGCCCCTCCGCCGGAGGACGCCCCGGAAGAACCCACCCCGGGGTGAGCCGCGGCACTGACGGGCAACGTATATACGAACGCCCGCGGTGCCCGAGGCGCCGATGGCCGATCGATACGTCAAGATCGACCAAGCGGAGCTTCGCCAGATCAAGGATCTTTACGAGGGCGTGATGTCCCACGCCTGCCACGGCCTGTTCTTCAAGGAAGGATCGGTCATGGGCACCCCGATGGCGGAGGAAGCTCTCAAGGACCGTCCCCACTTCTTCGACAGGGCGGCGAAGATCCTCGTGGAGAGAGGCTGGGTCGAGGAGATCCGTTTCACCGAACACGAAGCGGTGGCCCGGGGGTCGATCGAGGTCGCCCCAAGCGACATTCCGACCTGCCACCGCCTCCGGGGCATGCTCCGCGAGTTCTACGAACGTTTTAAAGGGGGGCGCGTTAAATGCACAGAAGAGGCGTGCGCGAGCACCGGGCAAAGGGAGTGTCGCTTCCGGGTAGAGGAGGTCTGAGGGGGATGTACGCATGATGGCCACCGGGAATGTCGGCTCCGTGATCAAGGACCTCAAGGCCCGCATCAGCGGCATCGCCACCGCCCTCGTCTCGCGGGACGGCCTGGTCCTCTACGCCGACGTACCCGCGGGCGTCTACACCGAGACGTTCGCGATCATGTGCGCCACGATCCTCGGGGCTGCCGCGACGGCGAACACGGAACTCAACCGCGCTGCGCCGGAGCGGATCGTGGTCGAGGGGAACGACTCGAAGACGATCATCGTGGGGAGCGGCAAGAAGGCCCTCCTCGTCGCGGTCGTCGACCAGACGGCCGACGTGACCAAGGTTCTCGCCGAGGTCGCGAAGGTCGCCGAGCTCCTGAAGGCGAACTGAGCCCGCAGCTGGGCGCTCACTCCGCGAGCCCTTCCGGGGCGTCGGCGCTGAGCCGGGAATCGCCGCCCATCAGCATTCGGGTGACGTAACCACCGAACGCCGCGGCGAGCCTCGCCGAGGCGATCGCCCCCCGCTGCCCCTCGATGAGCCGGCGCATCCGGTAGCGTCCCCAGAGGTTACCGTGCTTCTCCGTGAGCTGCTTTCGCCCGTAGCCGTTCCAGAACGCCTGGTAGAGGAACCGGAAGAACGTGCCGCGCATGTGATGGTACACGACGGCCCGAGGCTCGTAGACGATGGACGCTCCCGCCTGGACCGCACGCAGGTTGAGGTCGATGTCCTCGGCCGTGATGAAACGCGGGTCGAACCCGCCCATACGGACGAACGCCTGCCGCTCGTAGACGAGGTTGCAGGACGGGTAGGTGACGTCGTAGCCTCCCTGGAACAGCTCGACCCGCTCGAGCTCCCCGTACCGTGGCTTCCCCACGATCACGGTCTTCCCGGCGATCACGGTCCCCGGGGCGAAGCGTGTTCGGAGCTGGTGCAGCCACTGGGAGTCCGCGAAGCAGTCCCCGTCAATGAACGCGACCCACAGGCCCCGCGCGGCCCGGACCCCCACGTTCCGGCCGATCCCCCTCGAGCCCGGGCGACGGACGATGCGCAGAACCCCCGGGGCACGCGCCCCGACCGCCTCGGCGATGGCGACCGTACGGTCGCGGCTCTCGGCGTCGACCAGAACGACTTCGAACGGCCCTTCCTGGACGAGTAGGCTCTCGAGGAGCTGGCCGATGTGGCGCTCTTCGTTGCGAACGGTGACTACGACCGAAACGAAGGGGAGTTCCGAAGGGTTACTTCCCAAGGTCCATCACGACGACGTCCTTCACCGCGCGCATGCTCTTGAAAGGGAGCACGAGCCGGCCCGACGTGTCGCTCTGGAAAAGTCGCTGCTCTACGTCCTCGCTGGGGGTCACGAGGAGGTGAGCGATGCCACCCGACGTGGTGTCCACGACGAAGTTGTCGATCATGCCGAGAATCTGTCCGTCGTTGGTCATCACGGTCTTGCCGCGAAGCTCGGTAAGGAACTTACGCATTGGGAGGGCCTCGAGCGTTGATGACGGCGGGGCGTATTTAATCGTTCTCGGCTATCGGAAGCACCCCGGGCCGGTGCCGCGGCTCCGGCGAGCCCGGTCGGCCGCCGCCGGGAAACCGGCGGCGGCAACGCTTATATCACGCACCCGGGTCGAGGGCCTTCCGCCCATGGCTCGTCGTTTTCGTAAGGAGAATCCCGAGCTCCTCCGGGTGCTCGTAGAGCTCCGCCGCGCCGCCCGGGCCCACCACGCTCCGGTCTGGGAGTCGGTGGCGGAACGGCTCGAGCGATCTCGCCACGAGGTCGTTCCTCTGAACGTCGGGCAGCTCGACCGGCTCACGGCGGCGGACGAGACGGTAGCGGTCGCGGGCAAGCTGCTCGCGGACGGGCCGCTGTCGAAGCGGTTGACCGTCGGGGCGTTCTCCTACTCGGCCGAGGCCCGGGCGAAGGTCCATGCTGCCGGCGGCTCCGCGCTCTCTCTCCACGAGCTCATCAAGGCGAAACCCGACGGAAAGGGGGTCCGATTCCTTGCCTGAACCCTCCCTGACGCCATCCCCCGGCCCTACGGTGGTGGATGCGAGCGGACTCGTCCTCGGACGGGCCGCGAGCGTGATCGCGAAGCGCCTGCTGAACGGTGAATCCATCGTGGTCGTCAACGCCGAGAAGAGCATCGTGACCGGCTCCCGGGCCAGTGTCATCGCTCAGTACACCGCCGCGCGCGCGCGGGGGTCCGTCCGAAGCGGCCCGCACTTCCCCCGGTATCCCGACCGCATCTTTCGGCGGACCGTCCGCGGGATGCTCCCTCACCAGAAGACCCGGGGCTGGAACGCGTTCGTGCGCCTCGAGGTCCACATCGGCGTACCCGACGCGCTGAAGGGCGCGACCACCGAGACGCTCGAGACGGCGAAGGCACGCCCCGCCCTCCGGGCCCCGATGACGCTCGCCGAGATCACACGACTCTTGGGGGCCCACGTTTGAAGGCCCCGGTCGTCGTCCTGGCCACCGGCAAACGCAAGTCGGCCGTGGCCCGCGCTACGATCCGCAAGGGTGTCGGCCTTGTTCGTTTCAACGATCGACCGCTCGAGTTCGTCGAGCCGGAGCTCGCCCGGCAAAAGATCCAGGAACCTCTCCTGATGGTCGGGGACCGCGCCAAGAACCTCGACATCTCGGTCCAGGCCCGGGGTGGGGGGATCGTCGGTCAGGCGTCCGCTGCGCGCACCGCGGTCGCCCGTGGACTTCTCGAATGGCTCAAGGACGCCTCCCTGCGGGAGACGTTCAAGCACTACGACCGCTCGCTGATCGTCAACGACCCGCGGCGCAAGCTCCCGAAGCGGCCCGGAGGCCGCGGGGCACGCGCCCGCCGCCAGAAGTCGTATCGTTAGGGGAGGGCCGCGCGCAATGACGATGATGGTGCCGGTCCGCTGCTTCACCTGCGGTGCCGTGATCGGCCAGCACTGGGACGAGTACCGGGAGCGAACGACCCGTGGCGAGCCCGCCGGGGCCGTCCTGGACGCTCTGGGCCTGCGGCGCTACTGCTGCCGAAGGATGCTCCTGTCCCACGTCGACCTTCTGGACGAGGTCGGCCCGTACGGCTGATCGTCCGGTATAGGGGCCACAGCGCCCTGGGATGGGGCTTAGCGCGCAGCCCAAGAGCGAGCCGACGCGCGGGAAAGGGTTCGGGGCAGAGTCCTACGACTCGTCCTCGTCGGTCGACTCGCCCTTCTTCGGACCGCGCTCGAGGCCGCCCTTACCGGTGCTCGTCTTGGCCGTGGCGGTACGGCGGGGCGACTTGCCCCGGCGGTACCACCAGACGAGCGCCACGATCACGATGATCACGGCCGCTGCGATCCCGCCATATTCCAGCAGCTGGGTCGTGGGGTTCGCCTTGACCGATATCGCGAGGGAGGCGATGTTCGCGGTCCCGTAGGAGCTGTTGGCCTCGTTGGAGGCGCTCGCGTTGGCGTAGAGGATGAAGTTGCCCGTGACGCTCGGGTCCCAGGAGATCACGGCGCGGATGGTCTTGTTGAACGCAACCGTGGGTACCGATCCGGTCGCGAGGAGGGTCGTGTTCACGACCCCCTTCGATGTGTAGTTGTAGAACTGCACCGACCCGGGGGATCCCGCGAGGTACGTCTTCGAGCCCGTTCCCGTCGCCGAGAGGATGTAGAACTGGACCGTCACGTCCTTCGCGACCGCCTTCAGACCGCCTCCGATCGTGACGTTCACCCAGAACGTGTAGGTCGTGCCGTCCGTGAGCGAGGTCGGTCCCGTGAGGTTCGTGGCTGACAGGATCGGCAGGATGGACGTGTTGTACGAGACGCTCAGCGTCTGGGTCGAGTTGGCCTTGTTGCCTGCCGCGTCCGTCACGGTCAGGTTGACCGTGTACGGCTGGGTCTGCGGCTTGAGCCAGAAGGCGGGGAACGGCTTCGCGCTGGTGACGTTCTTCGAGAAGTTCGTGAAGGACGTCGACGGGTTCGTGATCCTAAAGTTGTAGTTCGTGATCGAACCGTTGTTCGAGTCCGTCGATCCGGACGCGTTCAACCGCACTTCCGCGCTGCCGTTCGCCTGCTCGATCAGCCCCGTCGTGGGGACGGTCTTGCCGGAGGCGGTCAGCATCTCGAACGAGGGGACCGGTTTCTGCGTGTCGTTGACCAGGATCACGATGGTCGTGGTGGCGTTCTCCCCGGTCGAGGACCACACCGTCAGGGTGAGGTTGTACTCCCAGCCCTTGAAGTGGATGATCGTGCCGTTGATGACCGTGCTCGAGAGGTAGAGTCCCGCCCCGTTGAACTGGACGGACCAGTTCGCGCTGTAGGTCCCGCCCCGGGAGGTGGTGAAGTTGGCGGTCTGGTTGAAGTTCTTCGCGGTGAGCTTGTAGGAGGCGACCGAGATGTTGCCCGGAATGACCGGCGGGCCAACCGTCACGTTCGGAACGGTGCTCTTGGTCGCATTGAACGCGAGCGTGGTGCTCCAGTTCACCTCGACGTAGGGTGTCCCGCCGAGAGCCAGCGTCGTCTTGTTCTGGGCCGTGGTCGCGTTGCTGACGATCACCGCAGTGGGCTTGACGTTGGTCGCGACGACGTAGACGTTGAAGTGGGTCGTGTTGACGGTCCCGCCCGAGGCCGTGATCGTGAGCGATCCGTTCCACGGCTTGGTCCCGTTCGCGGTGAGGTAGGTGTGGTTCGTGGTGGTGTTGTTGGTGACGACGCTGCCGCCGTCCGCGAACACCCACTTGAAGCTCGTCGCGTTCGTTCCCGTGGGGTACGTGGAATTGATGGCGCTGAACGTCACGTTCTCGCCGGCGCCGACCACGACCGTGTAGTTCCCCTCCGTCGAGTTGAGAACGTTGAGCTTCGAGAACGCAAAGTTCTGGACTGTGGCGTTGACGATCGGAGTCGGGACGCCAAGTTTCACGATCGTGAACTTGGCGCTCGCGGGCACCGTCGTGCTCGGGTTGGAGACGAGCGTGAACTTGGACCAGGTCCCGTTGGGCCCGACCCCGACCAGGAGCGTGTGCGCCGGGGCCGCGGTGTTCGCGGAGAGGACGTAGCCCGTCGGAAGCTCGAGGGTGTAGTTGAACCGGTCCCCGCTGCTCAGCGGGTGCTGGAAGTTGAACGCGATCGTGTAGGACGTCGCGTTCTCGGGGATGGTTCCGTTGAGGGCGTAGGCGTCGTTCCAGGTGTAGGTGATCCCCGCGTTACTGCCGAGCCCGCAGGACGTCGTGCATGTGGAGGAGAAGGTGGGGTCAGCCTGGGCGGCCGTAGGGGGAACGAAGGCGGTCCCATTCACGGTCGTCAGGGCCTGGGTGGCGGGGAAGAACGGGCCCGTGGCGTTGACCCAGCTCTGAACCCCCGCGAGGTCGGCCTTGGGGAACACGAGGGAGTGGTTGAAGTCGAGACCCAGTTGCGCCCACAGCTGCCCGACCGTTCCGTTCGGAAGGTTGGGGACGACCGAGTCGTTCCCCAAGCTCACCGTGGTCTTGACCGAGAGGTTGCCGCTGCCGTTGGTCACGTTGATCCCCGTGAAGTTGAGCGTCGTGGCGAACACCCCGAGCTGCTTCGCCGGCGTGGGGACGACTACGACGTTGTGGCTCAGAGGCGTGGCGGACGACACATTCTCCGTGAACCAAGTGGTCTGGTATCCGACCGCGGAGAGAATCACGTCGAACGTCTGCGTGCCGGCGTGGAAGCCCGCGAGGTACGTCGGGAACCCGTAGTAGCCGCCCGGCGCGGTGGGGACGGTATAGATGTACCCGTGCGTCGGGTCGAAGAGCGTCGCGTTGCCGGCCGTGGGGACGAACCCGGTGCCGGTCTTCATCCGCCCGGAGAGGAAAAAGCTCTCCAGGACGGGGTTGAAGATCTGGGTCGTTCGCGAGGAGATGGTGATGGACGAGGTGTTGGTGTACGTGCTCGAGCCCGAGGCCTGGACCGACTGGATCACGTAGGTCCCGAATGGGACGTGGAGCAGGCCGTAGACCCCGGTCGCGTTCGACGTGGCGTTCGCGAGCACCAGATTGTTGTACACGGGGTCGAGCAGGGAGACCTGAGCGCCGGCGTCCGGCGACCCGCCCGAGAACACCGTGCCGTTCAGGGTCGAGTTGTAGGGAAGGATCTGGACGTTGGAAATGATGGCCGAGTAGGTCGAGTTCGTCAGCTGGGTCGTGTTGTAGAACGCGTACGTGGGGTTCTGGTCGAGGGGAAGTACGGCGCACTGGCCGCAGTGCGTCAGGCTGACGTTTGCCTCGGACGGGACCCAGAGTCCCCAGTACCCCGGGGCCAGCGCGTTGGACGTCCCGCTGGAGGTGAACGAGAACTGCCCACCGGAGCCGGTGACCGCGGTCGTGTAGATCGCGCCGGTGGAGCGGGAGACCAGGTCGACCTGCACGCCTGCCGGAACGGGAGGGGCAGAGACTCCCCCCGGCTGCTCCACGTATCCGATCAGGCGGTAGCTCGGCGAGGCGGCGGAGGTCGCCCCGACGATCGAGGCCAGCGAACTCGCCAACACCACGATCACTAGGGCCCAAAGGGCCGCGCGCTGCAGGTACGAAACCAACTCTTCCACGACTCCCGGTCTTTCTCCCTCTGCTATCGAGGGCGGCCGCCGAACCTAGCCCCATTACTTATAGCTTGCTCGCGCGAGCGGTGGCCGACGCGCCTCGCGCGGTCCCGTCAGCGGTAGATCGCCCCGACCGGCTCTTCCTTGCGTCGGGAGACGCGCTCCCGGAACAGGTGCTTCTCGAACTCCTCGTAGAAGCGGAGCGTCTCGGGGTCGCAGGAGGGCCGAACCTGCTTGAGCGCGGCCTCGAAGTGGGCCCGCGTGACCTTCGATGCCTTGAGGTTCTCCCGGATCGCGGTGAGGCCCGCCTCGCGGCAGAGGGCTGCGAGGTCGCTCCCGACGTACCCCTCTGTGTGGGCGGCGAGCAGGGCGAGGTCGACGTCGTCCGCGAGAGGCATCTTGCTCGTGTGCACCCTGAGGATCTCGATCCTCCCGGCGACGTCCGGCGGCTCCACGAACAGCAGCCGGTCGAAGCGGCCGGTGCGCAGGAGGGCCTCGTCGATGATGTCGGGCCGATTGGTCGCGGCGATGACCAGGACCCGCTCCAGCGATTCGAGGCCGTCGATCGATGTCAGGAGCTGGTTCACGATCCGCTCGGTGACGCCGCTCGAGGTCTGGAGGCCGCGGCGGGGGGCGATCGAGTCCATCTCGTCGATGAACACGATGGACGGAGAGGCTTGGCGGGCCTTCTTGAAGATCATCCGGATCGCCTTCTCGCTGTCGCCGACCCACTTGCTCATCACCTCGGGACCCTTCACCGAGATGAAGTTCGCCTGGCTCTCGGTCGCGACGGCCTTCGCGAGGAGCGTCTTCCCGACCCCGGGAGGACCGTAGAGGAGGATCCCGCGCGGCGGCTCGATCCCGATGTGCTTGTAGACCTGCGGATTCTTGAACGGCAGCTCGACCGACTCCTCGAGGATGCGTCGGACACGGTCCACTCCGCCCACTTCCTCCCAGCGGGTCGTGGGCACCTCCACCGTCACGTCGCGCAAGCTAGACGGCTCGATCTGCTTGAGCGCCTCCCGGAAGTCCGTCTCGGTGACCTTCATCTTCTCGAGCAGCGAGAGCGGGATCGGCTGGTCGAAGTCGATCTCGGGCAGGTACCGCCGCAGCGCGCGCATCGCGGCCTCCCGGGCGAGCGACGACAGGTCGGCTCCGACGAACCCGTGGCTCTGCGCGGCGAGTTCCTTGAGGATCCGTTCGCGTTCGCGGTCGCTGCCTTCAATCGGCATGCCGCGCGTATGGATCTGGAGGATCTCGAGCCGGCCTTCCTGGGTGGGGACGCCGATCTCGATCTCCCGGTCGAACCGGCCGGGCCGGCGCAGGGCGGGATCGATCGCCTCCTCGCGGTTGGTCGCCGCGATGACGATGACGTTCCCCCGTCCGGAGAGTCCGTCCATCAACGTGAGCAGTTGAGCGACCACGCGCCGCTCGACCTCCCCTACCACCTCGTCCCTCCGCGGGGCGATGGAGTCGAGCTCGTCGATGAAGATCACGCTCGGGGCGTTCTTCTCGGCGTCCTCGAACTTCTCGCGAAGCTCCTTCTCGCTCTCCCCGTAGTACTTCGAGATGATCTCGGGACCCTGGATCCCGATGAAGTGGGCTCCCGCCTCGTTCGCCACGGCCTTCGCGATGAGCGTCTTGCCCGTCCCGGGCGGACCATACAGCAGAACACCCTTCGGGGGGGTGATCGCCAGGCGGTCGAACAGCTCGGGGTGCTTCAGCGGCAGCTCGATCATCTCGCGGACGCGGCCCAGCTTCTCCTGGAGCCCTCCGATGTCCTCGTAGGAGACGCGCGGAGCGGCGACCTCCGCCTCGCTGACCGTGTCCTCGCGTATCGTGATCTGGGTGGACGGGGCGACCTGGACGATCCCCTTTGGCTGGCTTGACACGACCATGAACGGTAGCGAGCCACCCATCAGGAAGACGCCCGGGATCACGAACACGTCCCCCCGGACGAACGGGCGGCGAGAGAGGGCCTTCGCGACGAAGCTCTCGAGGCCGGGCCCGAGGTCCATCCGGGCCGATCCTGCGTAGATCGGCGCGATGGTGATCGCGTCGGCGTTGGGGCAGTCCGCCCTGTGGACCGTCACGCGATCGCCGATGCTGACGCCGGCGTTCCGTCGAACCACCGCCTCGATCCGGACGAGGCCCTTCGCCTCGTCGTCGGGCTGGGCGCGGCTCACGATCGCAGGAGTGGCCTTGCGTCCACGGATCTCGACGATGTCACCGAGGCCGACCTTGAGCCGCTGCCTCGTCTGGACGTCGAGACGGGCGGTTCCCAGGCCGATATCCTGCTGGAACGCCTCCGCGACCCGGAGGGTGACGGCCTCCCCCATCTTCTAGGGTTTGCACCTCGAGTCGGGCTAAATACCTTCGGTCGGAGGGGCGGGTTCCTCGCCAGAGCGCGCGGTCGACTTCCCGATTCCGGTGGAGGAGTAGCGCAGGGCGGTCGACCGCGCGGAGGGCCTAGAGTGGACCGGGTCCGTTCGGAAGGTTGTCGAGGGTGGACTGTCCGTCCCGACCCGCGGCCCTCAGAAGGTCGGGCGCCGGCTCGTGTAGGATCTCGGCCAGGGCGCGCACACTTGCCGGCGCGAACCCCATGAAGTGGTTGTTGGAGTACGCATAGACCTCGTTGGCCGTCAACCCTACCTCGTCGAACCGCCCGCTCATCGCCTCCAGGTCGGTTCGCCCGTCCCGCTGGACCCGGTCGAACCGGTCGAGGGCCCGGTCCCCGATGAAACGCGCGTAGACGAGGTCGGCCGTGCGCCAGGCGGGGGGTCGAGTCTGCGGGAGCACCGACCAGACGAGCGCTGCGCCCCGCGCCTCGAGCTCGCGGCGGGTCGCATCGACCCACCACGAGGCGTGTCGGAGCTCGACGGCGAGCGCAAACTTCCGGGGGACGCTCTCGAGCAGGGTGGAGAACCGCGCCGCGTGCCGGTCCCGGCGGAACGAGGCGGGGAACTGGAGGACAATGGGTCCGAGCTTCCCCGCCTGTTCGAGGGGGGAGAGGCTGGAGAGGAACGACGCGAGCACCCCCGCCCCGCCCGGGTCCTCAGAGGCGTGCGTAACATCGCGCGGGATCTTCAGCGAGAACCGGAACCCCGGCGGCGTCCGGTCCGCCCACCGGCGAACCAGGAAGGGCGTGGGTGGCCGATAGAAGCTCGAATCGACCTCGACGGTCCGGAACACGCGCGCGTACCGTTCCAGGAACTCGGAGGAGGGGGTACCCGGGGGATAGAACGGGCCCACCCAGTCCTCGTACGACCAGCCGGAACAGCCCAGCCAGTAGCGGGACACGGTTCGTTCTCCTCGGTGCACCGGCGGGAACCGTTCGCGGTCCGCGCTCGACCGTCGCCTCCCTAGGAGCGGAACGAAGATATCTTGGGGGACCTCAGTTCCGGCGATGGCCTCTCCGCGAACCTCCACCCTGGTCCGACTGCTCGAGGCAGCGGGATACCGCCTGGACGTCCGCTCGGGGATGACCGTGGCCGTCCGCGCACGCGACCACCGGGCGGTGGTCATCGCCCCCGTCGCACGAACGCCGGCAGAGGTCGACCGCCTGTTCCCTGTCGATGCCGTGCGGCGGACGGTCGTCTACGACGACGACCCGGGTCCGAGCGCGCGCGCGGGCGCCGCCGACCATGGCATCGAGGTCCTCGACCCGTCCACGCTGGGCCCGGCCCTCGGCGAGATCCTTCTCCCCTCTCCGACCGACGCGGATCCTTCGGACGGAACGGTACCCGAACCTTCGTTCGCCGAGATCCCGTTTCCGATGGTACGTCCGGGGGACCGTACGGTACGTCCCCGCATCGGGAGGGCCGAGGCAGAAGCGCTCTCCGGGATCGACTCTCCTCGCTACACGCTCCGGCTCGTTCCCTACTACGTCGCGGCGTACTACGTCCGACCCGCGTCGGCCGACGGCGGTCGGGGTGCGGTGCTCCAACGGGTCGTCGCGGTGAACGCCGCGAACCGCCGCGCCGAGATCTGGGAGGACGGCGAACGAGAGCTCGTGGGCGACGTCTCCGAACCCCACCAGCGCCTCTCCCCCCAGTTCGCGGAGGCCGTCGCAACTCCCCTCGCCATCGAGGCGATCCGAAGGCAGCACACCGTCCGCGTCGACCACACGGAGCAGCACGGGGGTGCGCTCGTCATCGAAACGCGTCGGGTTCCCCCGGCCGTCGACGACGTTCGGCTCGGCCCGTTCGTCCTGCTGTACGTACCCCACTGGTACGCGGAAGGTGCGGAGGGCCGGGTGGTGATCGACGCGGTCACCGGCCGCAAGGAAGCGTAGGTTCTCCGTCTCTCCCCGTGAGTCGCCGAAAACCCCGTCCGCCGGGGTCCTGTCTCCCTCCACCGTCAAATACAGCACCCCGCGTGCAGGTCCCGTGCTCCTCGAGCAGTTCCGCATCGGCCCGTACCTCAACTTCACCTACCTCGTCGCGGAGGCGGAAGGAGGCGACGCGGTCGTGATCGACCCTTCGTTCGGCATCGAGCCCGTGCTCCGTGCGATCGACGAGCGTCGTGTGAAGGTGCGGTATATCCTGAACACGCACAGCCATCGCGACCATATCGCGGGTAACGAGGAGGTCCGGGCGCGCACGGGCGCCAAGGTCGTGGCGCACCGGTCCGCACCCCTCGGCCAGGACGTCTCCGTCGAGGACGGCGACGCCGTCTCCGCCGGGCGACTCAAGATCGAGGTCGTGCACACGCCCGGCCACACGAAGGACAGCGTGCTCTACGTCTTCGAGGGCCAAGTGGCGACCGGCGACACGCTGTTCGTCGGGGAGTGCGGTCGCACCGACCTCCCGGGCGGCGATCCATCCGAAATGTACGACAGCCTCCTGCACCGGGTGATCCGGCTGGACGATGCGCTGGTCGTCCTGCCCGGGCACGACTACGGCGCCACCCCGACCTCCACGATCGGCCGGGAGAAGCAGGAGAACTACACGCTCCAGCCACGGACCCGCGAGGAGTTCCTCCGGTTCCTCGCCGAGTGAGCTCCCGTGACGCCCCTTCCACCCCCGGAGGAACGCGCCCTCCGGGCAGTCGGCGCCCGGCGCGTTTCTCCCGGGATCCCGAGCACGAGGGAGGTCGTGGCGACGCTGCGCGACCTTTCGCGAGAGTCGCCGGCGCTCGTCGCCCTGCTGGACGCCGACACGATCGCGGGGGAGCGCCATCTCCTGTCGGCTTGGGCGCACCTCGGCCGGTCGCGGGGCCGCGGCGACACCCGCCTGCGCGACCGGTCCGCGGAGTTCGCCCTCTACGTGGCGGGGGACGACCAGCTTCCCCGCGCCCTCGCCAAGGTGGGCGTTAGCGAGTCGACCGAACGGTTCGTGCTGGCTGCGGAGCGCCCCCACGACCCGGGAGCCCTCCTCGCCCGGTTCCGGCTCGAGGCCGACCCCACGGCGTTCCCTCGCGCGGTCGATGCCCGGATGCTCGAGCGCCTGGGGATCACGGAGGCCGAGCGGAACGCCGTCCCGTCGTCGGCGTGGGAAGGCCTCGTCCTGGAGCGAGTTGCCCTCGTCGACCTGGCCGCGCCGTCGGGCCACGACCCGACCCCAAAACATTAACGGCCGCGGTCGGTCGCCCGCCGTTCGCGGGCATCCGTGCAGGTGTAATCTAGTGGTAGGATGTCAGCCTTCCAAGCTGACTACCCGGGTTCGAAACGACGGATCGGTCGGGTCCGTCGCGAAGCTCCCGGCACCTGCATCCCGGGCCCGCGGACCCTGCCCCTACGACGCTTTAATCGGCCCCTACCCGCTCTGGTCGCTCACGCTGAGGTAGCCTAGCCCGGCAAGGCGCCAGCCTTGAGAGCTGGTGGCGGTCACGCCACGGGAGTTCGAATCTCCCCCTCAGCGCCTCCCCCGGGCCTGCCCGCGGAGATCCGTCGCCGCACGCCAAGGCCCCCGGTTCGGACACCACGCCCCGAACAGAGCTGGGCGGGCGCCCTCGTCAGTTCGGGGGTACGGGCGCGTGGAGTCGACCGGCGGGATCCGACGCTCGAGGGCACGGGTCCAACGAACGTGAAAACCGTCCAACGCTCAATTATAAGTCGCTCATCGCTCGCCGAACCGTCGATGCCCGACGCGCACGTGGCCACCTCTCTTCTCGACCAGTACGCTGGCGTGAAGGCCCGCTACCCCGGCCACCTCGTGCTGTTCCGCGTCGGCGACTTCTACGAGACATTCGGGGACGACGCGAAACTCCTCGCACGAGAGCTGGATGTGGTGCTCACGGCCCGGGGCGCCGATGCCCAGGGCATGCGGACTCCGATGGCGGGTGTTCCCCACCACGCCGTGGAAACCTACCTCGGCCGGCTCGTTCGCAAGGGGTACAAGGTGGCGTTGTGCGATCAGGTCGAGGACGCCCGACTCGCGAAGGGACTCGTCCGTCGTGAGGTCACCCGCGTCGTCACTCCTGGGACCGTCGTGGAGGACCAGATCCTGGGCGGGTCGGACCACAGCTACCTTGCGAACGCCGTCCTCCGGCCGACCGGCGCGGGCGCCTACTCCGTGGTCGACGTCTCGACAGGAGAATGGGTGCACGGGGGATCCGACGGTCCCGGCGCGGAGGGCCTTGTCTCCGCGCTCGCGCCGTTCCAGCCCCGAGAGATCCTCTGGAAGGCCGACGAGGGCGGTTCGTCCGGGCTGGTCTCCGCCTTCCGCCGGGAGTTTCCCCGCGCCCGGCTCGAGGAGGCCCCGTCGCCTCTCCACGAGGGAGAGCTCCCCGCTTCCTTGCGGTCCTCCGCCGACGTAGAGGAGCTCGTACGGGAATCCGACCGTCGACTGGGAGCGTACCTCCGCGCGACGCAGCCCCGCCTCCTGCCCCATCTCACCCTGGTCGACCGGGGGGCGAAGGGACGCCGACTGGTGCTCGACGCGAAGACGTTGCGTCACCTCGAGATCAATCGCCCGATGAACCCGGACGATCCGGGAGGTCGGACCCTGCTCGACGTCTGGGACGAGACGAGCACCGCCTCCGGCCGCCGGACCCTTTCGTTCTGGCTGACCAACCCGCTCGCCGACGTGGAGCCCATCGCGGCGCGCCACGAGGCCGTCGCGTCGCTCGTGGGCCGAGGAGCGTCTCTCGAGCGGCTGCGCGAGCGACTGCACGGGATCGCCGACCTGGGTCGGATCGCAGCCCGGGTGGCGGGCCGCCGGGTCCGGTCCGACGAGCTCGTCACCCTGCGGTCGAGCCTGGATGCGATCGCCTCGGTCAGGGACGATCTCTCGAGCGCGTCCGGGGTCGGCCGGCTCGCGGAGCTCAGAGAGGAACTGGTTCCGCCGGTGGCGCTCATGGAGGAGCTCCGGTCGGCCTTGCCGGACGTGCTGACGCCGGGGGCGGACGCGCGGGAGCTGTTCCGAACCGGTCACGCGCCCGAGGTCGACCGGTGGCGGGCCGCGGAGCAGGCCGCGCTCGAGGAACTGGCCGTCCTCGAACGCAGGGAGCAGGAGGCGACCGGGATCAAGGGCCTGAAGGTCGGGTACAACCAGGTCTTCGGGTACTACCTCGAGGTGACTCGGCCGCACCTAGCCCGGGTCCCACCGCACTTCCACCGTCGCCAGACGGTCGCCCAAGCGGAACGGTACGTCACCGAGGAACTCGAGGTGATCGAGCACCGGATCCTCGAAGCCCGCGAGGCCGCCCGTACCGCGGCGGAGACCCGCTGGGAAGAGTTCCTTTCGCGGGTCGACCCTCACGTGGTCGCGATCCACCGAGTCGCCCGCGCCGTGGGCGAGCTCGACACGCTGGCCACGTTCGCGTTCCTCGCCCAGACGCGGGGGTACGTGCGCCCTCAGGTCGACGCCTCGACGACGCTCGTCGTCCGCGAGGGTCGTCATCCGGTGCTCGAGCGGTCGCTGGGGGAGCGGTTCGTCCCGAACGACACGGACCTTGACACCGCCTCGGAACGGCTGCTCGTCCTCACGGGCCCGAACATGTCGGGCAAGTCGACGTACATGCGGCAGGTCGGACTTCTCGTCGTCCTCGCCCAAGCCGGTTCGTTCGTCCCGGCGAAGTTCGCGCGCATCGGGTGCGTCACCCAGCTGTTCACCCGGATGGGGTTCACCGACGAGATCGGCCGGGGGAAGTCGAGCTTCATGGTGGAGATGAGCGAGGTCGCCGAGATCCTCCGCGCGGCGGACGAACGCTCGCTGGTACTGCTGGACGAAGTGGGCCGGGGGACCAGCACGTTCGACGGGCTCGCGATCGCCTGGGCGACGCTCCGCTACCTGCACGACACCGCGCGGGCCCGGACGATCGTCGCGACGCACTACCACCAGCTCACCGATCTCGTCCGGGCGCTCCGCGCGGCGAAGAACTCGCACTTCGCCGTCCAAGACCAGTCGGAGGGGATCGTGCTATTGCACCGCCTCGTCCCCGGGGCCACCGACCGAAGCTACGGCGTGCACGTCGCCCGGCTCGCGGGGCTACCCAACGACGTCCTTGTCGAGGCCGAGCGCCTTCTACGGGAGCTCGAGGCCAGTGGGGTCGGGATCGCCGCCCCCGCGCCCCGCCGGGGGCGGGAGCGCACTCCGCGGTACACCCAGGCGGTGCTGTTGGGGGGCCCGGCGGCGGCGGCAGATCCGGTGCTCGACGAGCTGCGGTCCATGGACGTTGACCGGCTGTCGGCGGACGAGGCCCTCGCTCGCCTCCGGGACCTCCGCCGCCGGGTCGGCCCAGCCTCGGAGCCCGACCGTTGAGCGATATCCCCCCGCCCGGGCCCCGACCGATCCGTCGTCTCCTCCGTTCCACGGTCGAGCGGATCGCCGCGGGGGAGGTCGTGGAGCGGCCGGCCTCGGTCGTGAAGGAGCTCGTGGAGAACGCCGTGGACGCCGGCGCCTCCAGCGTCTCGGTCCGGCTGGTGGGCGGCGGCACCGAGCGGATCGAGGTGGCCGACGACGGGTCGGGGATCGCCCCGGACGAGCTCGAGCTCGCCGTCGAGCGGCACGCGACCAGCAAGCTCTCTCCGGAGGGCCCGGTCGAGCGGATCGACTCCCTCGGCTTCCGGGGCGAAGCCCTGGCCGCCATCGGTGCGGTCTCCCGGCTGCGCCTCCTCTCGCGCACCCCGGACCGCGCGGCGGCCGAGGGGATCTCCGTGGTCGGCGGGACGATCGCGGGTCGGTTCGTCGCTCCCCGCGCTCGCGGAACGACGGTCGAAGTGGAGGACCTGTTCTTCAACACGCCGGCTCGACGGAAGTTCGAGAAGAGCCCGGCGAGCGAGCAGGTCGAGGTCGTGCGAACGGTCGAACGGCTCTACCTCGCCCGGCCGGCGGTCGGCTTCCGGGTCGAGAGCGAGGGCCACGAGATCGCCGTGTACCCGTCGACCACCTCGCTGAGGGACGCCGCGGCCCGGGTCGTCGGGGCGGGGTTCCTTGAGCATTCGTTCCCCGTGCGCGGCGAGATCCCGGGGGGCCACCTGTACGGTGTCTGTGCCCTTCCGGCCGTAGCCGGGTCGTCGTCGACCTCCCTCTACTTCGCGGTCAACGGACGGTCGATCGCCTCGCGCCCGCTGGCGCAGGCAGTGCGTGTCGCCTACCGCGACATGCTCCCGAGGACCCGGTACCCTGTCGGGGTCCTGCACCTCGAGCTCGAGGCGGACCGGTTGGACGTGAACGTTCACCCGACCAAGCGCGAGGTCCGCTTCGCTCACGAGCGAGAACTGTCGGACGCCGTCCTGCGACACGTCCGCGAGGCGTTGCTCGCTGCCCCGACGGTCTCGAACGTGCTCGGAGCCGGCCGGCCGATGACCTCGGCGGCGTCCGATCTCGCCGGGGAGCGGTTCGCCCCCGGTCCCTCGATCGAGCCCGGAACCCCCGGCCCCTCCATCGCTCAGCGGACCCTCGAACCGGTGGACGGATCGCCGGTCAAGGCCCCGCTGGAGGGCGCGGCGGGCCGGCCCCGATTCGAGCTGCTCGGACCTCTCCACGCTCTCTACTGGATCGCCGCCACGGACGAGGGGCTGGTCGTAGTGGATCAGCACGCCGCGAGCGAACGGCTCGTGTTCGAGTCGCTTCGCCGGGACCGCGCGCTGGGTCGGCAGATCCTGGTCGACCCGGTCTCCCTTCCGCTGTCGGGAGCGCAGCAGGCGGCCCTCGCCGCGCACGCCGAGGCGATACGCGCGGCGGGCTTCGAGGTCGAGCCGTTCGGTCCGAGCACGTTCCGCGTGCGCTCGGTGCCCTCGTTCCGGGGGCACCGCGCCCGGGCCGAGGGCGTCCGTGAGCTCCTGGACGAGCTCGCCGCCGGCGCGCGCCCGACGCTTCCGGACGACCTCGCCGACCGGACCGCAGCCACCATCGCGTGTCACTCGGCCATCCGGGCGGGGGACGTGGTCGCGCGCGAGGAGATCGCCGACGTCCTCCGGGCGCTCGATTCGCTGCCGGGCCGTCCGAGGACATGCCCTCACGGCCGCCCCATCTTCGTCCGGATCGCCCGCACCCAGCTAGACCGCTGGTTCCTCCGGACCGGTCCGTGACCGAAAGCGCCCGCTCCGCCGCGGGACGCCCGCGGGAGCGAGACCTCCTCGTGGTGGCGGCCCGCCACCTGGAAACGGAAGGGTACCGGACGTACCTAGACATCGACGGGACGGACTACTTCGACCTCGTGGCGAAACGGGGTCAGGAGGTCGGGCTCATCGAAGGAAAGATCTCGGGCAGCCAGCGGGTGCTCGTCCAGGCGTTGCGGCGCCGCGCGTGGGGGGACTGGGTCGCTGTCGTCCTTGCCTCCCCGCGTTCGGCGGAGGCGCTGGTCCGGCGGACACAGTCGGGGCGCGCCTCCCCGGTCGGGGTCTGGACCGTCGTGCGGGAGGAGCTGTCGATCCTGCGGCCGGCAACGCCGTGGTCGACCCGGACCGAGGACGACCCGTTCCGGGAACTGAAGAACCGGTTCCGCCGGATCCTCGAGTCGGTCGACCGTGGGGAGCTTCCGGCCGGCGCCCGGTGGAGCGACGTGAACCGGGAGGTTCGGCGTGCGGCCGGCGGCCGCGGGTTCGCCGAGTGGCGGCTCGACGAGAACGCCTCGAATTCGGGCTAGTCCGTCGGGAGGACCCCAGCGTGCTCGAGGTCCGCGATGACGCGCGCGGGCTCGAACCTCGCGGCGTAGGTGCGTCCGCGGGCCGCCTGCTCGCGCCGCTGTGCGGGGTCGGCGAGGAGCTCGGCGAGCGCCGAGGCGAAGTCGCCCGGGTCGACGCTCGCGAGGGCGCGAACCGCATGACTGGGGTCGAACGGGAACCGCACGCTCGGGAGCGTGATGGCCGCCACGTTCTGGCGGAGCGCGAGGACCACGCCCGGGTCGAACCCCGGGGTCCGCGGAGCGAACAGTGCGATGTCGGCGGAGGCCAGGGCCCGGACGAACGACTCGATGTCCCGCCGGGGCGCGGAGACCACACCGGGACCGACGGGCACGGTCGAGCCCGCCACGACCAGACGGGCCCCGGCGAAGAACGGCCGGATCCGCTGGAACGCCTCCTGGGCCGCGTCGACCCCGGCCGGTCCCGGCGCCTCGGAGGAGCAGATCATCGTCACGACCGGCACGTCGGACGGAATTCCCAGCGCCTCGCGAGCCAGGGCCCGGGTGGGGGGCAGGGGACCGTGGGCGACCGCGCGGGGGACCGCAAGGCTCCGTTCGGCCGGGATCGAGTACTCCCGGGCGAGGCCCGCGCCGACCTCGGGGTCGTCGTACAGGAGCTGATCTGCTTCTGAGATCGCGGCCCGCTCGAGGCGGCGGATGGTCCTGCGTTCCCGCCAGCTATCGAGGCGCTGGGCGACGCCCCGGGAGCCGGGCCCCGTGCGGCCGCGGTCGAACTCCGTGATCCCCAGCGACCGGACGAACCCGATCAGCTGGGGGTGGCCGGCCCTACGGTGCGATCCGAGAGGTCCCAGGCCGACGGGGTCACGAAGGATCGAGTCCGCCTCCGGCCGAACTCGGGCCCCCGCCTCGCGGGCGAAGTTGGCCGGGTCGGAGGCGGAGCCGGTGTGTCGGAGCCGAAGCTCTACCGGCACGGCCGCGACTCCCGGCGGAGGAGGCACGTGACCCGCGGCGGACGGGGAGGCATAGAGCACCCGGACCGAGCGGCCCCCGGTCGCGAGGCCCTCGGCCAGGGCCCATGCCGGCGCGGCGGGTTCGTACGGGTCCAGTGGCGGGGGCCCGCCCGCAACGATATCGATCGCGTGGGGGGCCATCGGGTTGGTTCCGAGCGGGTCCCGCCTAAGAGCGTTCTGTTGGACGTCCGTCCGGGCTACGCCTCGAGCGCCGAGGCGAACGAGTGTCCGGTCCCGCCGGCCACTCCCATCCCGTCGAGGATGGTCGGGCCGACGTTTAGGAGGTCCTGACGGTCGAGACGGACGCCCCGCCGGATCCCGTCGCCGGCGGCGATCAGGATACCGTCCATCCGATGGCAGCCGGAGCCGTAGAAGAACTCCGGGCGGTCGCGGATGAGCGCCTCGTGGTAGCTCAGGTCCATCCGCGGCTCGGTGGTCATGCCGTCGATCCGGATCAGGAGCGCCGGAGCCTGGTCGAGGTTTCGGCCGCGGTAGATCTCCTCGGGCCGGAACACCTCGATCTCCGCCTCCGTGTACGTCTCGAGCCGGGCGCGGATCTCCCGGAGAACCTCGGCCCGCCGCTCGCCCGTAAGCGCTGGGTTGAACGGGTTCAGGTAGATCCCCTCGGGGACCGGGTACGAGTAAGCCACGGTCCGCTTCCAGTCGACCTGGCCCGCCAGCTCCTCGAACGAGGCGCCCCCGCCGAGGAGGGCCGCGAGCTCGGAGAACCGCCCGTCCCTGAGGAGGTCCGCCAGCCGGCGGCTGATGCGCCCGGCGCCGGGAATGCGCTGGGCCCGGAGGATCAACTGGGAGAGGCGCCTTCGGCGGTCGGCCTCCTGCGTACGCCGGAACACCAGCAGCTTCTCCTGGGCCAGCCATCGGTTCGTGAGGAAGTCCGAACGCACCGGGCCGTGGCCGTGGTCGGAGATCACGAGGGTCACCGCCGCCCCCCCTCCCGAGCGGAACGCGGTATCGACCTCCTGGCAGCCGCGGTCGACCGCCCGCCAGAAGGCGAGCAGGTCGGCCGGGATCGCGCCCACCGGTCGGCCAAGTTCGGCCCAGTGCTGGTGTTCGATCCGGTCGGTCTCGCGGAAGAGGGCGAACAGGAAGTCGGGGCGGTGTCGCACGGCCAGGGCCGCCGCGGCCCGCGCGCGTTGGAGGACCGCGTCCGTGGCCTGGGCGATCCACGCGTCTCGGGACGATTCCCGGAACGTGGGGAGCTCGCCGGGATAGCGGCCGCCGATCGCGGTCTCGACCTCGTCGCGGAGCCCGACGGGGTAGGTGGTGGGGCGGTCGGAGAGCATCCCCGGTAGCACGAAACCGTGCAACGGGTAGGCCTTGGCGATGGGGAAGTTGAGGACGCCCACCTTCTTGCCGATCCGCGAAAGCCGATCCCAGAACGCCTCCTGGGGTCGGAACGATTGGACGACGGTCGAACGCCCCGGGCGCTCGCCCGGCTCGGTGAACCCGAAGATCCCGAGCTCGCCAGGGTCCTTGCCGGTCGCGAACGAGTACCAGGCCGGGATCGTCTTCGCCGGATAGACCGAGCGCAGCGGCGCGCGGGCCCCGTGCTGGACGAGCGACCGAAGGAACGGCAGCTCGCCGGCCTCCATCAGCGGGTCGAGGAGGTCGAACGTTCCCCCGTCCAGGCCGAGGACGAGGTACCTTCGAGGAGATCCGACCATTCTGACACCCGGGCTGGGTCCAACCGGAAGGACCTCGAGGCGCCTATAAAGAGTACAGTCCCAAAATGCCTTGGGATTTTATTCAAGGCGCTAGGAATTCCACCGTCCGAATCCTTCATCGTTCACAATTCACCGGATGCGCAAGGGTCGCCCCCTCCTCACTACTGCGTCGGTCGTGGATCCTCGCCGCGCCCTCGTCTTCCCTCTCTCGCCCGACGGTGGCACTATTCCCCCTTCCCTTCGAGCCCTGATGGACGACTTCCGCCTCCTCGTCAACCTTTGTCTTCGAGAGGCACTCGCGACCCGGGTCACGTCCCTCGGAGCCCTGTCCCGCTCCGCGCGGGACCGAGCGCTCGAGGCGAGGGTCACCGGGTTGATCGGTCTCGCGGCCGCCGACATCGCTCGCTCGCTCGCCAGCGGTCACCGACGCCGACTTCGAAAGAACATCGTGAGCCGCGTTCCTTACGTCCGGACCCCGCTCGTTCGGGTCCCTGCCCGGTCCTTCCACTTCGATCCGGACTCCGGGAAGCTACGTCTCTCCCTGCGTCGTGGGGAGTGGTGTTCTCTCGTCGTCCCGGTCTCCGACCACCACCGACGGGTCCTGGCGAACCCGGACCATCGAGTGACCCAGGCTCACGTCGGGCTTCGGCAAGTCGTCCTGCTCTATGCTCGACGCGCGCCGGAGCCGTACGCTCCTGCCTCGCTAGTCGCCCTTGACACGAACGAATCGTCCCTCGACGGGGTGCGTGTGACTCCCGAGGGGGCGGACTATGTCCGAGTAGCGTTTCCGGAGGTCCGTGCCATCCAAGCCCGTCACGTCGGGCGTCGCCGGCATCTGGCGCGAAAGAAGTCCCACGACCGACGGGAGCGCAATCGCATCCACTCCCGTCTCCATGCCCTCACCCGCTCCTTGATCGACCAACTGGCCGCCCAGCATGCGATTCTCGCGCTCGAGGACCTCACGGCCATTCCCCCACCGAGGCGACCGCGCGGTGGCTCGAGGAGCCCTCCACGCTTTCGTTCCCAATCCCTCCGACGCCGCCTCTCTTCGTGGCCTCAGGGAGAGCTCCACCGGCAGCTCGCCTACAAGGCGGTTGACCGAG
>Ga0209415_10001368_pt1 | contig 46688 bp, 27 predicted proteins | sample PeaSoiSIISIP2007_FD_187696 | JGI IMG/M metagenome (GOLD analysis project Ga0209415, IMG submission 187696) | Peat soil microbial communities from Weissenstadt, Germany - SII-SIP-2007 (SPAdes) (version 2) | ecosystem: Environmental > Terrestrial > Soil > Wetlands > Peat | place: Germany... | reverse complement strand
ATGGAAGAAGAAGAGATCGGCTTCGATACCGCCCAAGGGGAGAGCGATTGCCGGTCCTTCGCCTCCGGATACAAATTCACTCTCCAGGAGCACGATCAGAAAGATCAGAACCAGACCTATGTTCTGCTCTCCGTGACTCACAGGGGCCACCAGGCCAGCTTATACGGCGGCGAGGCGGAGGAGAAGGCGAGCTATCAGAACAGTTTCGAATGCTTCCCCGCGTCGGTCCAATTTCGCCCCGCGCGGAAGACGCCGCGGGCCATCGTGCACGGCACCCAGACGGCGGTTGTCGTAGGAGCGAGCGGCGAAGAAATCTACACGGATCAATATGGCCGCGTGAAGGTGCAGTTTTTTTGGGATCGCTTAGGCAACAAGGACGAAAAAAGCTCGTGCTGGATCCGCGTCTCGCAGCATTGGGCCGGCCAGGGTTGGGGAGCGATGTGGATTCCGCGGGTCGGACAAGAGGTAGTCGTCGATTTCCTCGAGGGAGACCCGGATCGGCCTTTGATCGTAGGGCGGGTGTACAACGAACAGCAGACCGTACCCTACGCGCTTCCGGCCAACTCAACGCAAAGCGGCGTGTTGACCAGGAGTTCCCCAGGCGGCGGGACCGCCACTTTCAACGAGTTGCGCTTTGAGGACAAGATGGGCAACGAGGAGGTCTTTCTGCAAGCCCAAAAAGACCTGAATATCATGGTGGAGAATAACCAGAGCCGCACCGTGCAGCAAAATGAGACCGTCAGCATCGGCGTGAACCGGAGCGAAACAGTTGGAAACAACGAAACCGGAAGCGTCGGCTCCAACCGCCAGTGGACCATCAGCGCGAACGATAGTCTTACCGTCAACGGTAGCCAGACAATCTCGGTGACTGGGTCGATCAGCATCACGGCCAACCAGCAGATCACCATCACGTGCGGCGCAAATACCATCACGATGGGCCCGTCGGGGATTTCTATTCAGGGCTCACCGATCGTGGAGATTAACTGACGACCGCCAACGGCCGGCGAGAGCGGTCACGGGATCGGCGATGGATTGAAATCGCACCAGCATCGCCACATCCCGGTTTTTCATCGAAGCCAGCGCCATCACGCCTTGCTGTTGAATAAATTCGATCTGGTCGTCGGTCAGCAGAACCTCGGCGCAAGGCTGCGACCGCATTTCTCCCTCGGCCTCGAATGCATAGTAAGGCAATCCCTCCATTTGATATACCGCGCCCGGACGGAACGCCCAGCCGTAATCGTTAAAAGCGCGGCCCAGCAACCACGCGCACGCGAATGCCGGATTCGCCCATAGGAACTCATTGTGTTCGGGAGGGCCGGGGATTTCCTCGAAGGGGAAACTCTCGATGGCATAGGTCTTCGGTCCGTAGGGCATCCGCGAGAGGAATCGCGGCATCGCGAGTCCGATCCAGCGCGCCTCAGGCGAGCCGCGCAATGCGCGCCATCCCGAATTTTCCGACTCTTCGTCCGGCGGCGCGGATTCGGCGATCCAGGGGGCCCCAGCGCGCCCGGCGATTTTGCCGAGCCGTTGAAGCAACGCCGTGTCCCCGGCCGAACGGTCAAACACGTAGTTGCCGGCGATCACCGCCCACGGCTCCCGCGGCGCCAGCAGCGGGGTTAGTTCGTCCAAAGCGCCCTCAAGTTCGTCCCTGGTCACATCGAGGACGTGCAGGCTGAGCACGCCGTCGGTATCGAGACCGCGCGTGAGCCAATCGAGCGCACGCCAGGCGGCTTCGAGCGCCTGAAATTGCGGGTGATGAAGGATGGCTCGCATCAGGACGGAATGGGCGCGGTCCCGCGCGGAGTGATCCTCGGGCCGAACCAAGTGCGGCGCGACCACTCGCTCAATTACCGATTGCAGGTCGCTCCGAAACTCCCGCGGCCGAGGGGCATCCGCTTGCCCCACGATCTCGTCAAGCAGACTTCCCGAAGTGATCCGGGCGGCGTCCGCTTCTATCGAAGAACTGGTTGCGGGGGGCGGGCTTCCCGCAGGCTCGCTTTCGGCAGGCTGGCTTTCGACGAGCTCGCGCGCGGCGGGTTGGACGGGAGTGGAATGAAACAGCTCGCAGCGCTCGAAGATCGAATCCGGTTCAAAGTCGGAGAGCGAGGTGAAATTCAGCCGCACGGACGTGGCCGGGCCCAATCGCAAGGACGCCTGCACATGCATTCGTTGCAGAACGTCGTCGAAGTTGTCGCGGTCGATCCGTTGCGGCCGGCGCGAGCCTGCGGCGGGACGGTTGAGGCCGCCGCTGAAGTCGCCGAGAATGAGGATGCGAAACGGATCATCGGGGCCGGCCTGAACGGGCAACGGCTGCGGCTGCTCTACCGGATTACCGGCATTTACGTCCAACACGATGGAACTTGAAGGTTTCGGCGGCATATTCGACCTCGCTCCAATAGCTTACCGTTTTGCGCGGGGAGTGTCGCGACCGGGACGGTATTGAGATATCGTAGAGGGGATATGAAGCGATTGCAGCCGGTGATCTGGGCCAAGGGCACGTTTCTGACGCCGCAGCATTTGCAGTGTCAGGACCGGTTCATCGAAGACACGCTGCAATTTCACACCGAGTCTTTGAACTTCCGCCCGTGGGGATTTCAGCGGCTGGAGATCGATCACGCGGCGCTCGCATCCGGCACCATCGCTCTGACGCGCGCCTCCGGCATGTTTGCCGACGGTCTGTTGTTCGACGCTCCGGACTCGGACGAATCTCCGCCGCCGAAATCGCTGGTCGATTGCTATGAACCGGACCAGGACACCGTTGACGTTTTTCTGGCCGTTCCGCATCACCGCGATCGCGGATTAAATGTTTCCGGCGTTCATCTCAGTGCCGAGACGCGCTATCGCGCCGAGGTAACTCTGATGCGGGACGAGAACACGGGTCAATCCGAGAAGCCGATTCAGGTGGCGCGGAAGAATCTACGCCTGATGGTGAAAAGCGAGGTTCGGGAGGGAACCTCCGCTCTGCGCGTCGGCCGCGTACAACGCACCCAAGCGGGAGCGTATCAATTGGACCGCACGTTCATTCCTCCGCTGGTCGATTTTCAGGCCAGCGAACACCTGGTGTCGATCGTGCGGCGCCTGGTGGAAATTCTCGCAGCTAAGAGCAGCGAGCTCTCCGGCAACCGGCGTCAGAAAAATCAAGCGCTGGCGAATTTCACGGCTTCCGACATCGCCAGCTTCTGGCTGCTGTACACCATCAACTCGAACTTCCCGCCGCTGAATCATTTCTTCCAAGCGGGCAAGGGGCATCCCGAGCGTGTCTTCCACACCATGCTTTGTCTCGCCGGGGCCCTGACGACGTTTTCGATCGACATTCACCCGCGTGATCTGCCGAAGTACGACCACGATAATTTGTCGTTCTGTTTTTCGAGCCTCGATGATAAAATCCGGCTGCTGCTGGAGACCGTGGTACCGAGCAATTTCGTGGCGCTGGGTCTGAAACAGGTGCAACCGTCGATTTATGCGACCGCGCTCGCGGAGGACAGGTATCTCGCCAACACGCGCATATATCTGGCGATCAGCGCCGACATGAAGGAGGCGGAGTTGATTCAGAAGGCCCCCAAGCTGTTGAAAGTCGCCTCGGCAACGCACATCGAACAGCTAGTCCGGCATGCCCTCAAAGGCGTGCCGCTAACCCACGTGGCCACGCCGCCGAATTCTATTCCGGTGAAGATGAACTACCAATATTTCAGCCTGAGCCAATCGGGCGGCGCGTGGGAGTCAATCACCCGGGCGCGGAATTTTGCCGTGCACATCCCCGCGGATTTTTCGGATCCTCAAGCGGAGTTGATCGTGCTGTTCCCCGAAGGACTGTGAGGCGAAGAGGCTGCGCCGCGCCCCGCCGAAGCGTTCACTTGCGGAGGAACAGGAACACCAGCACCAGCGCCAGCACGGCCAGCACCGCCAGGATCAGAATCAGCGGCAGATTCGATTTCGGATTCACCGCGGCGGGGGCCACCGGTTTAGGTGCGGAAACCGGAGCGGGTTCCGGCTCCGGTTCATCCTCAGGCTTCGACTGCGTAGCGAATATACGAGTGTAATCGCTGGGTCCGTCGGCGGGTTGCGGCGCCGGAGGCCTGGTGAACACGCCGGTAGCCTCCTTGGATTGGGGCAGTTCCGCCGGGGCGCCAGGATTGCCGAAAATCCGCGTGAATTCCCCTTCCTCCGAAGGCGCAGGCGCCTTCACGTCAGGCTTGGAGAAATAGTCGTCGGACGGAGTTGGCGCCGTCGGTATCGCTAGTGGCGATTGAAAGAACCGGGTGAACTCGCCGTCCTCTTTCGGAGGGGGCGCAGGCGCGGCGGCCGGGGTCGATAGGCCGGAAGATCCTGCCAGAAAAATGCGCGTGAATTCACCCGGTTCGGCCACGCGCGTGGGCGGTGCCGCGGGAGTGGCGGGCTGCATGAACAGGCGCGTGAATTCTCCCTGCTCGACAGAGGGTTGCTCGACGGGGGCGTGCTGGACAGGAGCTTGCTGTACAGGAGCTTGCTGGACAGGAGCTTTGGAGACCGGCGCGGGAGGCGTGCTGAACAATTTCGTGAACTCGCCCTCCGTCGGCTCGATGGGAGTGGCAGGAGGAGGAACTGGCAGCGCTTCAGCCGTCCGATCCGGCGGCGGAATCGGCAAGGTCGGCGGCGGAATTGGCAGGGTCGGCTCCGGCCCGGCTGATGGAGCTGGAACCTGCCACTGTCCGGAGCGACGCAGCGGATTGGCTACCTCCTCCGTCTTCTCGCGAGCGGCGGTGGAGAGCCATTCCCTCAAGCCAGGAAAGTGAGCCGGATTCTCAGTGATGAAATACATGCTGCCGTCGCGAATGCCCGCTTCGAGAATCAACGAGCGGCCCGCCGGAGTAAGGCTGTCAAGCAACTCCAGGAGAGCTCGAATCTCAGAGCTGGCGCTGAGCGGCATCCAGTGAACCAGCACGTTACGGGAACGATCGGGATCGCTCGCGAGATAGCTCTTTACATCCCCGTCCTTCACCAATTCAAGGAGTTGCAAGCTGTCGAACAAATTCATAACTTATCCTATTTCAACACATAGACTAGTGGTGCTACCATTATTATCCGACGGTTCGAGCAGCTATGAAACATCTTTCACGGGTGGTGTGGGCGGAGGGAATGTATCTCGGGCCCCATCATTTTCAGGCTCAGAGCCGCTATTTCGAAGATTCGATCCGCTTCGTGACGGAGTCCCTTTGGGACGGCACGCACGGCCTGACCGGCTGCGCGCTGGATGAAGAGGCGCTGAGTAACGGGACCGTTGCGATCATTCACGCGGGCGGGATCATGCCCGACGGCACGCCCTTTTACATGCCCGAATCGGATCCACTGCCGCCCCCGCGGGATGTGGGCCCGGTCATTTCACCCGCCAGCAACCGGTTGACGGTTCTGCTGGCGCTGCCGTGGCACAAGAACAACGGAGTGAACTGCGCGCTGGCTCCAGTGCCGGCCCCCAGCGGCTTTCGCTATATCGCCGAGACTCAGACGCTTCACGACGACACCACCGGGCAGGACGAAAAACAAGTCCGGATCGGGCGAAAAAATTTCCAGATCCTTTTCGAGACGGAGACGAGAGACGATTTGATGACGCTTCCCATCGCGCGCGTGATGCGCTCCGGATCGGGGAAGTTCGTCTTCGATCCGGCCTTCATCGGGCCGACCCTTCAGATCAGCGCGAGCCACCGGCTGATGAGCCTGCTTGGTCCGCTGATCGACCTGATGGAAGAGAAGATCGCAGGGCTTACGCGAGCAGCGGAGGCGGCCGGCGCGATCGGGTTCTCCACCCGCGAGATCGCAAGTTTCTGGTTCCTGCATACCGTAAATGCGAGTCTGTCGCCGCTGCGGCATTTTTATTTTTCCAAGCGGGGCCATCCTCGCGACCTGTACCTGGAGTTGTCGCGGCTCGCCGGAGCGCTGTGCACCTTTGCGCTGGCATCGCATCCCCGAACGCTGCCGGCCTACGATCACGAACACCCGGAGGAATGCTTCGCCGCGCTCGACCGCCATATCCGGGAGCATCTGGAACTAATCATTCCGGCGAATTGTCTGTCGATCCCGCTGCACCTGGCGGCGGATTATTTCTATGCCGGTGAAGTGACCGATCAAAGATGTTTCGGACGCTCCACCTGGTACCTGGCCGTGCACGCCGACATGGGGAACGTGGAACTGGTCACGCAGGTGCCGAAACTGGTGAAGATCTGCTCGGAACGATTCATCCCGGAGCTGATCAAACGCGCGCTGCCGGGCTTGCCGCTGGCGCACACGCCGAGTCCGCCGCCCGCGATTCCGGCACGAGTGGCAACCGAGTACTTCCTGGTCAACAAAAACGGTCCGTTCTGGGATCACATCGCCTCCACGAAGCACGTGGGGATTTACGTCCCAGGCGATATTCCCAAACCGGAGATCCAACTGTTCGCCGTTCTGGATACCTGACATGGCTATGCAACCGGACAGACAATACGACAACCTGGCGCTGGTGTTCGAGGAAGCGTTGACGGCGATCGAACGCATTCGAGCCGGCCGGGAGAAAGTCGCGGACGCGGAGCGCTTTCGGGGAGAGATGCGCCAGCAGCTCCAGCATGCCGAGGAGGAGGGCCGCAGGCGCGGCTACTCGCGAGAGGATATTCGCCTGGCGATGTTCGCCGTGATCGCGCTGCTGGATGAATCGATTCTGAACTCGCGCAATCCCGTTTTCGCGGACTGGCCCCGCAAGCCGCTTCAGCAGGAGGTTTTCGGCGGGCACCAGGCCGGCGAGATTTTCTTTCAGAACATCGACGGCTTGCTGGCGCAGCCGGATTCGAGCGTCCTCGCGGATATCCTCGAGGTGCATTTGTTGTGCATTCTGCTCGGCTATGGCGGAAAGTACAGTGTTTTCGGAAAGGGAGAGCTGCGGACAATTTCCGATTCGATCGCCGGGAGGATCCGGCGTATTCGGGGCACCGGTCCTCTGTCGCCGGACTGGGCCCCGCAAGGGGAGGTGGCGGCTGTAGCCCAAGGCGACCCATGGGTCCGCTGGCTGACAATCGCGGCGGCGGTAAGCCTGGGTCTGGCGCTAGTGCTTTTCGTAACCTTTACGATGGTTCTCACGGTGTGAATATGGAGATGCCGAAACAGTTCAAATTTGTCGCCGCTGCCTTGGCGATCTACCTGGCGATCTCGCTGCTGGTCCCCAAGCTGATGAGCATAAAAGGAACCAATTACTGGATCCTGGCGGGGGGACTGGCTCTGATCGGGATCCTGGCCGCGGTGGCGTACCTTTGGACCGAGGCGCGCGCCGTGGCGCAAGCGGCAAAGGCGCTGGCGGGACCGGGGGCGGGCGGATCGACCGACGAGCTTTCGCAGTTGCTCAATGAAGCCGAAGAGCGGCTGCGCTCCTCCAATCTGGGCAGGGGCGCGCGATTCGGGAGTCTTCCGGCGCTGTTCGTGATCGGTCCGCGGGGCTCGACCAAAACCACGACGATCGTGCAGTCCGGGCTCGATCCGGAACTGCTCGCCGGGCAGGTGTATCAGGAGGGAAATGTCGTCGGGCCGACCCGCTTCGTCAACGCGTGGTTTGCCCGGCAATGGGTCTTCGTCGAAGCCGGCGCGGCGGCGCTGGCGGATGCGAGCCAGTGGTCGAAACTGATCCACCGGATGCGTCCGGGACAGATGCAGGCAGCCGATCGCAAAGGGGCTCAGTCGCCCAGGGCCGCACTGGTGTGTTTCGATTGCGAGGAGTTTCTGAAGGCGCGCGGGGCGGAGTCGACAGCCGCAGCGGCGCGGGATCTGCACGATAAGCTCGCCGCGATTTCGCAAAATCTCGGCATCAGCCTGCCGGTCTACGTGCTGTTCACCAAGACCGACCGTATTCCCTACTTCCATGACTATTTCCAGACGCTGGGCAACGATGAATCGGCCCAAGTGCTGGGCGCCACCCTGCCGGCCGGAATCGGAAGCGGCGCGTACGACGCGGATCAATCGGCCAGGCTGAATGCGGCCATGGATCAGCTGTATTTTTCGCTGGCCGAGCACAGGATCGATTTTCTGGCGCGTGAGGGCGACGCGCAACGCGTACCCGGCGCCTACGAATTCCCGCGCGAGTTCCGCAAAATCCGCAACCTGCTGGTGCAGTTTCTGCTGGATGTGTGCCGGCCCAGCCAATTGAATGCGACGCCGTTCTTGCGCGGATTTTATTTTTCCGGCGTACGTCCGATTCTGGTGCGCGACGCCGCGCCGGCTCCGGTTGTCGCCAAGCGGTCGCTTGCGGGGGATTCCGGCGCGACCGGTGTCTTCAGAGTTGGGCCTGAGCCGACCGGGTCGCTCCAGGCCGAAGGCCCGGCCGTACGCAAAGTGCCGCAGTGGGTTTTCTTGAAGCAACTTTTCGGCCAGGTTGTGCTGGCCGACGACGCCGCGCTGGGTGTGAGCGCGGTGAGCGTGAAGACCAGCACGCTGAAACGCGCGCTGCTGGCATCCGCCGCGGCGCTGGGTCTTCTGTTGTCGGCGGCATGGATCGTTTCGTACAGCCAGAATAGCGACTTGGAAGCAGCCGCGCGGGATGCGGCGGCGAAGGTCAAAATCGACAATGCAACCACGCCCCCGCTTCCTTCGCTCGACGACCTCACCAAGCTCGACGCTCTGCGCCAGTCGGTTGAAACCATCGGACGCTACAACCGGGAAGGTCCTCCGCTCAGTTATCGCTGGGGATTGTACGTGGGAGAGAAGATCTATCCCACGGTGCGGCGTCTCTATTTCGCGCGATTCTTTCAACTGCTGTTCGGCGCCACACAAGCGCGCCTGGTTTCGACTCTTAAATCGTTCCCGTCAAGACCCGGCCCCACGGATACGTATCAGTATCCTTACGACACCTTGAAATCTTACCTGATCACGACTTCGAATCACGATAAGAGTACGAAACTATATCTGTCCCCGCTGTTGTACTCCCGCTGGGAAATGGGGAAAAACGCAGACGCGGCACACGCGCAACTGGTCCGGAGGCAGTTCGATTTTTACAGCGAAGAGTTGACGTTCGAGAATCCGTACACTTCGGAAAACGATGCCGGTGCGATCGACCGCGCCCGCAAGTATCTCGCGCAGTTCGAAGGACCAGAGCGGGTCTACCGGTTCATGCTTGCCGAGGTCAATAAGAACGCGCCCACGCTGAATTTTAACCAGAAGTTCCCGGATTCGAAGCAGACGGTGTTGAACAATCTGGATGTTGCGGGCGCTTTCACTAAGACCGGTTGGCCGGTCATGCAGGATGCAATCAAGCACGCGGACAAATACTTCAACGGCGAGCAGTGGGTGTTAGGCGATCAGTCCGCGAATGTCGGCGATCTCGCCAAAGTCGAAAGCGACATACACGATCGTTATTCCTCAGACTACGTCGATCAATGGCGGGACTATCTGAAGAAGTCGGTGGTGGTGGGATACAGCGACATTCCGGACGCGGCCAAGAAGCTGGCCATGACCGCTGGTCCGCAATCTCCTTTGCTGGAGATGTTCTGTATGGCTTCGCAAAACGTGGGCGTCGACCCGGACATTGCCAAATCGTTCAAGGCGGTATTGACGGTGGTTCCGGCCTCCTGTGGCGATACGTACGTCGGGGGGGCGAACAAGGATTATATGAATGCGCTGGTTACGCTGCAGGCTTCACTGGGACAGATCTCGAGTCCGAATCCCGATCCTAACGATCCGAATGTGGCGGCTGCCGCGAACAACGCCCAGTTGGCGACAGTCGCCGCCAACCAGATGGCTCAGGGTTTCGGCGCGGACCCCCTGGCGCCGACGGTGCAGAAGCTGAGTGTCGACCCTATCGAGAATGTCCAGCCGAAGTTAAAAGGCCTGGGAGCGGCGGATTTGAACAAGGGCGGCAAGAGTCTTTGTACGGACTTTAAGGCTTTGATGAGCAAGTATCCCTTCAACCCTCAGAGCACGAATGAGGCTTTGCTCTCCGACGTAAACATGATTTTCAAGCCCATGGAAGGCTCACTGTGGAAGTTCTACGATCAGAAGCTCCAGAAGCTGCTGCCGAAGCAAGGCAACCAATACGTGCCCGTTTCCGGAGGAACCATCACGTTGCTGCCCGCCTTCGTCAACTTTTTTAACCGGCTCGCCGGTTTCTCGAACGCCGTGTATGCGAACGGGCCCGATCCGCATCTTATGTATTCGCTAAAACCGGCGCCCTCCGATATTCAGAGTGTGACGCTGACAATTGACGGCGTAACCCTAACCTCCAATGGAGGCAATGGCGCCGCCAAGCAGTTCACTTGGCCCGGCAACCAGTCCGGCGTTCTAGCTACTCGCAAGTCCGATGGCCAGGATGTGCAGTGGTCGATTTATCAAGGACTGTGGGGTGTGTTCAAGTTCTTCGCGCAAGCTGATAAACCAGCGGGGCCGGGGTCGAATAGCACTCTTGAGTGGTTGATGAGGACTGGAACGCAGATCTCTATCGTGAACGGCAAGCCACAAACCATTCGATTCGATCTCGATATGGGCGGGACCCCACCGGTGTTTCAAAAAGGCTATTTTTCGAGCTGGAGCTGCGTGGCCGACGTGGCGAAGTAAGAGACCTCGCGGCGCCGAAAGAAAGACGCGCGCGCAATAAACCATGGCGATCGAACCTGGCCAGATCATAGGCGACTACGAAGTGCTCGGCTTGATCGGAGCCGGGGGGATGGGCCACGTCTACAAGGTCCGCAATGTCATTTCGGAGCGCGTGGACGCCATGAAGGTGCTTCGCCCGCAATCGGGAAGCAATCCGGACGCGGCCGGACGCTTCCTCCGCGAGATCAAGTTGCACGCCAGCCTGAAGCATCCCAACATCGCCGTGCTCTATACCGCGATGCGCGCCGGCGACGAGATTCTGATGTTTATGGAGATGTTGGAAGGAATCGGCCTCGATCAGAAGCTCCGGCACGGCTCGCTTCCCCCGGCCGAAGCGGTTCATTACGCCGCGCAATGTCTTCGGGCTCTCGAATACGCGCATGAGCGCGGCCTGGTGCATCGGGACATCAAACCATCGAACCTGATCCTCACCGCGAACGGCATCGTGAAGCTTCTCGACTTCGGAATTGCGCGAAGCGTCCAGGATCTGACGCTCACCGGCGAAGGAGTCGCGGTCGGTTCGGCTCACTATATGTCGCCCGAACAGGCGCTGGGGCGCGACGTCGATGCGCGCAGCGACCTCTATTCGATGGGTGTAATGCTCTATGAGATGCTGATCGGAGCGCGGCCATTCGCGGGAGAAAATGGCTACGCCGTTCTGAAGGCGCACATCGAGCAGGAGCCGCTTTCGCCCGCCGATCTCAATCCCAGTCTGCCGCGGGGACTTTGTGACGCAGTCTTGCGGGCGCTTCGCAAGGATCGTGAAGACCGGTTTCTTACCGCCACGGCATTTCGCGCGGCGATCGAAGACAAGGCGCTCGGCGACACGCTCACCTTGCTGGCCCCGGCCGCCTCCGCCCGCGCGTCCGCTATCGATTCCTCGACCACGGCAAGGATTGCCGTGCTGCTGGCCGCCGAGCTCGGACCGATCGCCGCGCATCTGGTGAAGCAAACCAGCGCCCGCACCAGCGACGTTCGTGAGGTTTGCCGTCTGGCCGCCGAGCAGGTCGGCGACGAGACCCGGCGTCGTCAATTCCTAAAGAACTGCGAGCACGAATTGCAGTTGGGCTCGCTGGCATCCCCCACGAAGCCCTCTACCGGCTCGCGCGAACCGGTTTCGGGCGCCAAAGCGGCGGCCTTGGACCCTCAGCTTCTCGACCTGGTGAAGAAGGCACTCGCCGAATCGGTGGGCCCGGTTGCGAAAGTGATTGTCGACAAGGCTGCGCGGAAATGTTCCAGCGTGGACGAGCTTTACGAAATGCTGGCCGGGGAAATCGCTGCTCCCGCCGATCGGGCGAGATTCCTGGCCTCCAGGCTGGGACATAGAAAGACCTAGTTATGAAGCTGCTTGCCAAATTCAATTTGATTTTCCTGGCGGTTTTCGCCGTCGGGCTGAGCGTGGCTGCCTACGTATCGAAGACGTTCCTCGAACGCAACGCGCGCAGCGAGGTTGTGGAGCAGGCCAGGCTGATGATGGAGCTGACCTTATCCACCCGGCAATACACCGTGACCCAGGTTCGCCCGGTTCTTCGCGCGCATGCCGATCCCGACAAGTTCGATCCGCAGACCGTGCCGGCCTTCGCCGCCACCGAGACGTTTTCCTACGTGCACTCCCAATATCCCGACTACACCTACAAGGAGGCGACCCTCAATCCCACCAATTTGCAAAATCGGGCCACGGATTGGGAGGCCGACGTGGTCAACGTTTTCCGGAATAATTCCGCGCTGAAAGAATTCTTCGGCGAGCGGAACACTCCCACCGGAACATCGTTGTTTCTGGCGCGCCCCATCCGGACCGATCAGAGTTGCATGGAGTGTCATAGCACGCCTTCCGCGGCGCCCCCCGCGATGCTTAAGATTTACGGATCGGCGAACGGATTCGGGTGGAAGGCCGGCGAGATCGTCGGTGCGCAGATCGTTTCGGTGCCTGAGGCGGTTCCGCTTCGCCTGGCTGCCGCGGCCTTCCGGGAGCTGGTTACCGCGCTGCTGGGTGTGGCGGCCTTCATTTTACTGGCGCTGAATGCGCTGATGATTCTCACGGTGGTCCGCCCGGTTGCGCGGCTATCGGCCTCCGCCGATGCCATCAGCAAAGGCAATCTGGAAGTCGCCGAGCAGCCGGTGCACGGCAAGGACGAAATCTCCGTGCTAGCCGACGCGTTTAATCGCATGCATCGGAGCCTTGTAAAGGCGGTCAAGATGCTCGAATCAGGATCTTGAATCCGAGGGCTCGAGATTCGCAATCGGCGCGAACGCCGGTTTCCCGGGAATACGATAAAATGATGGACGCTGTCGGACGAGGAGGTTACCAATGCCGTTGCAAGTTTGTATGGGAGCTTCGATGATGTGCACCATGGGCATGGCGCCAAGCTCGCTGGTTGTGCTGCCGACGAACCGCGTCCTTACCGGGCAGGTTCCCGACGCCAACATCATGGATTACATCCCGATGGTGAACATCATGCCGTTTGGGGCGTGTATGTCGCCGGCATTTCCCGCCACGGCCGCCGCGACTGCCGCCGCGATGGGCGTGCTTACGCCGATGCCGTGTATCCCCGGCACAGCCTCCCCTTGGATCACCGGAGCGCCGACTGTACTGCTCGCCGAGATGCCCACTCTCGACAATGTATCCCAACTGGTGTGCATGTTCGGTGGTATGATTTCATTCGTGGACGCAGGCGAGGAAACGGTGATGGTGCCGTAACCGGACATCCTAATGTTTCCCAAGCCGCCAAAACCGCCCTCGCTGCCGCCGTTGCCTAAGGTGCCCTCGCCTCCGAAGCTGCCATCTGCGCCTTCGCTGCCATCGGCACCATCGTTGCCATCCGCGCCATCGGCGCCGTCGCTGTCATCGCCATCCGCGCCATCGGCGCCTCCGCCGCCTCCGCTCAGCGCCCAATTCCACAGTACCTTCACGCCGGCGCAACCACCCTCGGTACCGGCACCCTCGGCGCAACCGCCCGCCCTGCAAACACCCTCGCTGCAACCACCCACTTTACCGTCGCCCACGATGCAGGCGCCCTCTGCACCTTCGGCACCTTCTGCCCCTTCTGCACCTTCGGCACCGACCCCAGCTGCCCCTTCGGCGCAACCACCCGCGACACAAACGCAAGGATGGGGCTTGTTCCGATCGTCCAGTGGACAAATGCGTATCGATCAGGGCAATCAATCGCTGATCTCCGACCCTCAGGCCGGGCAGACGATCCGACTCGATCACGTGAAACAGGAGGCTCAGATAATCCCAATGACCCCTCCGCCTGGGATGCCTTCCGCGCCGTCGGGCATGCCATCCCTGACGCCGCCGACCCCTCCGATCAACGTGAAGGATCTCGGGACAAAAATGATCGCGGGCCATCAGGCGATTGGCAAGTCATATACCTATTCGATGCCGCAGCCGCCGAGCGCTCCGTGTATGCCGCAAGCGGCCTCCGCACCCCAAGCACCCTCCGCGCCGCAAGCGCCCTCCGCGCCGCAAGCACCGGCTGCGCCTCAGGCGCCTGGTATGCCGCAAGCGCCGGCCATGCCGAAGGCGCCATCCATGCCGCAAGCGCCAGCCATGCCGCAAGCGCCAGCCATGCCCCAACTGCATACCGTTGAGGTGTGGACCAGCCCCAAACTCCATCTGCCGCTGGCAAGTCGTATTACTAGCCCCCTGGGCACGCAAACTAGCATGGGCAAGCAGGTGACCGCCGGCGAGCCGCCTGCGTCCCAGTTCCAGATTCCTTCGAACTATAAGATCATCCCGCCGCCTCGTCCTCCAATCCCTTCGGTCTGACAGCGCTGGCCTGCCTCGCGCGCCGATTGGCCTGCATGTTTTTGCCGGCGGCTAAGGTTACCGGAGCGGATGCTAATCCGGACTTTTCTGGTATTCTGATCTGAGTTGTGCCAGCCGAAAGGGTCGCTTTGAACCCTTTGACATGTGGCGCATCGTGGATGTAGGAGGGCGGAGTGTGATGGCGATGACCACCTCTCCGCAAAGGAAGTCGAAATGAGATTCCCCAAGAGCGTTCGGCTGGTGTTGTTGGGCTTGGCCGGTGTGACGGCTGCGCACGCTGCCGAGGTCATATGTAACGGCTCTGCCACATTTAGCGGTAGCACTTTTTTCCAGCCTTCAGGTGGCGGTGGCGGCGCGTCTTTCAGCTTTTCGGGCGAGGCAGGTTGCACTTATTACGTGGCCTCGTCCGACTCTTCGTGGCTCACGACTTCCCAGTCGACGTCCGTGCAGAATAACAGTACTTCTGCGACTGTCACGTTCACTGCGGCGGCGGACAATGCGGCCGGCCGCACCGCAACTCTAACGGCTTACGTGAACGGCTCGGCGGTGGCCTCCGAGACAATTATGCAGAATGGGACGGCCTGCGTCATTACAATCACTTCTCAAAATCCAGCGTCGGTCCCTGCGTCGGGCGGCAGCGGCTCCTTCACGTTTACGTACGGCGCCAATGCGGGCACCTGCAATTACGGAAGTGTTGGATCGTCGGCCTCATGGTTGTCGGTTACCAACTACGCTCCTTTTACCATCAGCTGGTCGGCTGCGGCGAATACAGGCGCAGCGAGGTCGGCGAGTCTAAGCTTTAGTTTTCCCTCGGGGCAGAGTCTCACTGTGAATCAGGCTGCGGGCGGAACCCCGCTCAGCATCACCACGCCAACGTCTCTGCCGGCGGGTACGGTCGCAGTTCGCTACCTTCCCGTGACGTTCGGAGCAATCGGAGGGACACCCCCGTACACCTGGTCCGCGTCGGGATTGCCGAGCGGGCTTAGTATCAGCGCGTCGGGAGTATTGAGTGGGACTCCTACCAGCACGGCCAGCGGCTCCGTGTATTTCACAGTCACCGACGCCAACGGTCAGATGGCCACCGTCAATCTTTTTCTGACCATCAATCCGCCTACGCTCAGTATCGTCGGTCCACCGTCTCTGCCGGCGGGGACGGCCGGAGTCGCCTACGGTCCGGTAACGTTCGGGGCAAGCGGCGGGACAGGAAGCTACACCTGGTCCGCTTCGGGACTGCCGAGCGGGCTTAGTTTCAGCGGGGCGGGAACATTGAGCGGGACTCCGGGCGCGAACAGCCAGGGCAGCTACACTCCGCAGTTCACTGTGACCGATACCAACAATTTTACCGCTTCCGTTAGTTTGGGCTTGGTCATCAACGCGGGGCAGTTCCCGCTCTCGATAACGGTGTCGCCGACCGGCGGCGGAAGTGTGACGGCGACTCCGAGCTCTCCCAGCGGGTCTTACGCTTCTGGAACGTCGGTGAAGCTGACGGCCACCGCCGCGGCGAACTATACGTTCTCGGGCTGGAGCGGGGACCTTGCCGGAACGGCCAACCCGGCCACCTTGGATATGCTGGCACCGCATTCGGTCACCGCCAATTTCACGGCGACTTCTCCGCAGTCTCTCACCATCACGACATCCTCGATTCCGCCCGGCCTTGCAGGCGTGGTTTACCCAGCGACCACGTTCGGAGCGACAGGAGGCATCCCGCCGTATTCCTGGTCGATGACCTCGGGCAGCCTTCCTGGAACGATGGGTCTGAGCTCGGGTGGTGTTTTGAGCGGCACACCAACCAGCGGGACGTTCCCCTTCGCCGTCGCGGTGACAGATAGCTCGCCGACGCCGTTGACGGCATCGGTCAACGTCACGCTGTCGGTCACGCAGCCCGGAACGCTGCTTTCGGTTTGGCCGCAGCAGCAGCAGTTGAGCTTTTCCTATGTGCTGGGCGATCCCAACTTGCCGGCTCCGCAGAACATCGGCGTGTTGAGCAACCCCAGCGGCACTCCGGTCACGGCCAGCACCATCACCAGCGACGGTGGAAACTGGTTGATCGCGACACAGAATCTCTCTGGAGGCAAGACGCCGGGAACCATCACGGTGTCTGTCGATCCGACGAAAGTGGCGGGGGCGAACACCTACGACGGACAAGTAAACATCAGCGCACCCAACGCGACGCCTTCCAGCGTAACTGTGTACGTGACGTTTGCGGTAGCCGCCTCGCAGGCTCCGAAGATGACTTTGACTCCTCCGCAGAGCTTCGCTTTGCCCACCGGGGGAGGCGCAATCCCGGGGGCGGTGGGAGTGTCGAATACCGGAGGCGGCACGCTGAACTACACCAGCGTGGCAACTTCCGATCTCAATTGGCTGACGATCACGGGAGGGAGCCAGGGCAGCGTCACGCCGTCGACGCCCTCCAGCATTGCGTTCTCCGTGAACCCCAACGTTGCGCCCGGGCTGCACCAAGGCTCGATCACGGTCACCGACACGAGCGGCGTCAACCCGCCCCAGTCTTCCAACATGACCCTGCTGGTGAGCATCCCGCAGGCGATCATGCAGCTATCGGAGTCAGGCGTAACGTTCTACGCGGTGCAGAGTTCAAGCGTGACTCCGCCGGCGCAGTCGGTTGCGATTTACAACCTGTGGGGAGATACCATTTCGTGGACCACACAGGTTCAGTACACTGGGGCCAATCAGGGTTGGCTAACAGTGACGCGGTCCGGAAGCAGCACCGCGGGAGCGCCGGGAGAGGCCACCCTTTCCGTAAATCCGGCGGGTCTGGCGAAGGGGCAGTATTATGCGACTGTGAATGTGCCGTCGGGGGCGTTCAACTCTCCGCAGAGCTTCTCCGTGCTGCTGAACGTGATAGAGGCGGGCCAGTTGGGATCGTCGCCGCAGCCATCCACCTCGGGTGTGATTCTGGTTGCGGCGCCGGGAAGCGCGGCGGCAGCGACCCAGACGATCACTCTCTTTAGCCCGGCAGGAGCGAATCCGACCTACAGCACAGACGTATCCACATCGAGTGGCGGCAACTGGCTGTCCGTGACGCCGCCGACCGGCTCCCTGAGTGGCGGGACCGCGACCCTAACGATTCAAGCGAGCGCGGCTTCCGAGGCCGCGGGCGTGTACTATGGGACGGTACAAGCCGGGTTTTCCGACGGAACGATTCAAACTATCCAGGTAGCCTTGGTGGTCACGGGCGGCGCAGTTGCAACCCCCGCGTTCGAACTCACCTCAGGCGTGCACCCCGATGCCTCCTCCTGCACCCCTACGACCCTGGTATCGACGTTTCAGAGTCCGGGGACAGGCGCGACACTGTACGTGGGGCAGGCCGAGCCAGTTCAGGTGCAGATTGTGGATAACTGCGGCAATCCGCTTTTGCCCTCCACGCCGAACCCGGTCCAGCTCTTTGATGCCACCAAGGCTCCGAACGTGTTGCTGACGACGCTGACATCCGACAATTCCAACGGGGTCTGGAAGGCTTCCTGGACTCCCTCGAATCCGGAGACAAGCCTGCCGTTACGTGTATTTGCGACGTCCGCGAAATCCGCGGGGGCAGGATCGATCACGACCCCGCCGACCGCGGTTCAGAATGTGACGGTGCTGACCCCCAGCGCCACCGCCGCCCCGCTGCCTGCGGCCGCCATAAACGGCGCCAGTTTCGACACCAGTAGTCCAAATGTGGTTGTTCCGGGCGGGTACGTATCCATCTACGGGCAGTTTATGGCGGACGGCACGGCTCAAGCCAGCGGCAGTTCGCTGCCACCCACTCTGGGCAACACGCAATTGCTCGTTATTTCCAACGGCCAGACTCAGCCTCTGCCGCTGCTGTTTGTGAATAAGGACCAGGTGAACGGGCTTATCCCGCAGGGGCTTACTCTGGATGACACGGTTCAATTGCAGGTTCAGCGCGACAACACGGCGGCGGTGCCGCTGTCTGTTAAAGTGACGCAGTTGCAGCTCGGTATTTTCACCGTCGCGCAGACCGGGCAAGGCCAGGGATCCATCCTGATCGCCGGAACCGGTACGGTGGCCGGACCCGCGTCCGCTGGGCCGCCGCCACAGGCGCCGGTGAGCCGGGGACAGTTCATCGAGATCTACGCAACCGGGTTGGGCCCGGTCGCGGCAAGCAACAATGCGACTCCGCCCGCGGACGGACAACCGGCGCCCGCTTTAGGCCCGTTGTTCAACACCACAACGCCCGTGACCGTTAGCATCGGCGGCGTGACCGCAACCGCCAGTTTTGCGGGCTTGGCCCCGGGCTATGTCGCGCTGTATCAGGTGAATGTCCAGGTTCCGCTCAGCGCTCCCACGGGCAGCGCCATCCCGGTGGTGCTGACCATGACCGATAGCAGCGGCAACCAGATTTCTTCGCTTCCGGTGACTATCGCGGTGCAGTGAGCGGAGATTTATATCCTTTGGTCACGGCTCCGTGAGTAGCTGTGAACGGGGAATGCCGATTCTGAGCCCGCGACCAAAGGAAGCGGTGTTAGTGAAGCTGGAAGAAGAAGCCGGCTTCCACCTTGCCGATGGTGTCGCTGGAGAATGGGCCCGAAGTGGCCTTGTAGACTTTGGCTTCCACTCGGAAGCCAAATCTTCCCGAGCCGCCCAGATAATAACGAAGACCGCCGCCGCCGTTAATCGCAAAGGATGTTCCGGAAGGGAAATTTTCCGGCATTGGACTAAGGCCAGGGGCCGTCACCGTTCCCACGGTCGCGGAGGCATGCAGCTCGCCAACACCGAACACAAGATAGGGCACCAGCGGTGCTTCCTTGAAAATCGGCATGCGGATATGGACTCCGGCGTGAACATCGGTCAGACCGGTGCTATAGCTGAAAACACTACCGTTGACGTCCGTGAAACTATGAGGCAAGCCTGGGAAATAGCTGACCTCGAAGTACGGGAGCACGTATTTATTCTTTAAGGCGTAGGTAACGTTTCCCCCGCCCATCACGCGAAACTTGTCGATGCCATAGCTCGCACCAATAAACGGCCCGACCTCCAGGCTGCCCGATCGCACCACCGAAGACTGCGCGAATGCCTGTGGAACAAGCAGTATGAGGGCGCTCCACTGCACCAAGGTTCTCCGATTGATGGTCACGCGGGACCTCCCTTTTGAGTTGAATTTAGACGACAGAATTCCCGATTATACACAATGGACGGACCGGCTAGGGGATATTGAGGTTCTTGTGGGTTTCGGGGGTGTCGTCGAGGACACAGCGGAATCCGGTCCTCCAATCCTCGGAGTCCTTCCCTTGATGCCATCGCAGAGACAATCTTAGATTGTCCTGCCAGGGGCTTTCATAGGAGCCTCCACGGGAGATCCGCTCCTTGCCGGCCGCGGGACCTTTCGGATCGAGGGTGGGAGATTCCGCATAGGGGCCATACCAATCGGCGACCCATTCCCAAACGTTTCCAGCCATGTCAAACAGTTTGAATTTGTTCGGCTCGAACTGCCGGACGGGCGCGACACCAGGGTAAGTGTCGTTGCCCTGCGTACCCAAAAAATTCGCTTTGTCGCGGCTGTTCTCGCTGTTGAGAGGGTAAATTTCGTCGACACCGCCGGCACGGGCGGCGTACTCCCATTCCGCCTCGGTGGGCAAACGGCCTCCGGCCCACTTGCAGTAATCGCTCGACTCCTGCCAGGTCACACGGACCATGGGAAGGTTGCCGACTTTCCAATGATCGTAATCCTGCAACGGCGCACTACGAGGCATTTTCTTTTTGGTCACGTCCAAAAAGTGCTTGAAAGAGTCAACCTTCACTTCGTTCCTGCCCATCCAGAAATCCTTGGTGAGTGTGATTTCATGCTGCGGCTTCTCTTCAGATTTGCACTTGGCATCGGCGGGAACACAACCCATCTTGAATGTTCCCTTGTTAATGAGAACGTATTCCTCGTGATCCTTGTTATTGGTCGGGATCGCAATGGTCTCGACTTTCGTCTCAACACGCGTCTCTATCTTGATCTCGGGCTTCGGTGGCGGGACGACTATGGCCTCGTGGAAACAAAATCTGGCCGAGGCGCCTGAGAGGTTGGATTCAACTCTGGGAACCTGGCTGCGGCTGGATTGATCGATCACCTTCTGTTTAGCCTGGTCGAAAAGCTGCGAGGGAGTGAGACCCGGCTGACCCAAGAGGTCGGCGACAGTCCGCGTAAACAGATTAGTTACGGAGTCTGATGCGGACTTGGCCGGCTGACCTTCGGCGGCCATGGTAAACAGGATCTCGTCATTGTTGCTGAGATCGGGAACAACCAATCCGGGCCTGCTGCCAATAATATCCTTGCCCACCGGGTGCGGTCCTTCGATCATCACCAGCGTCACGCTGGGCTTTCTGTCATTCAGTTCCCCCAGAAAGCGCGCCAGGCTGAAGGCGTTCAGCGGGCTGGTAACTTCCTTTGAAGCGTCGAAGTTGAAGGGCAAGATGAAGTCGTCTTGGCCGGGGCCCTGCACCGCGTGCCCAGAATAATAGAAGAAGACCACATCTCCGGGCTGGATCTTCTTGAGAAAATCCGGCTGATCCTTTTGAAAAAGGCCCGGCATGGCGGCATTCTTAATCAGCGTAACGATGAAGCCGGCGTTGGCCAGCGCCCCCTGTATGGCTTGCGCATCCGCCTCGGCCGTTGGGGCCGCCGGAAGATTTGTATACGTTCCGTCGCCCACGACGAAAGCGTAACGCTTGTGCGCCGGAGCCGTATCGCAGGTTTGCGCCCAGCAAAACACGGGGGCAAGAAGCAGGACGAAGAATCGCATGGTTACCGGCTGGTCCATTTTAAATCGATCGAATAGACGGCCGCATTCGAGCGGTTAACCAGCTTGACCCGGCCGTAGCGATCCTGAAGCGAAGGTTTTTCGACAACCTCAATGCCCGCGGGGATCGCGGTGAACCTGATCTCGCAGCCAGGGAAGTTCTCGTTCGATTGACCGCCCTTAAGGTCCTGATCCTTGCCGCCGATTATGAGGACGCCGTTGGGCTGCAGGCCACTCAAACTCGACCAGTGCAGAGTTCCGGAAGTCGCAAGATTGTAGGTGGGCGCCTTGCAATCGACGATTTCCGGAGGGGGTTTAGGCTGAACCGTGGCGCCGGTCAGTTCCCCGCCCTGCTGCACTGGCGGCTGCGTCACCGGCTGCACCGGTTGCTGCGGGTGAGTCTCAATCACGGGCAGCGATTTCACTTCCTTGGGCGGGGCCTTATCCATCTTGCTTGCGTCTTTGCTTGGGACCGCTCCGCTCTTAGTGTCCTTCAGCGATGCCTCGCGCTTACCTTCGGGCGCCGTGATCACCGCCGTAACGGAGACCGACTGGCTGGCGCTGGCATGTTCACTGGTGAAGAGCACTTGTGCGGCATAGCTATCGGGAGCAAGATGGCTGGGATCCACCGAAACCTCGACCTGAGCCGGGAGGACGCCCTGGGTCGGCCTCACCGACAGCCAATCGGCGGTGGAACTGGCCGACCAATGAGCTCCCTTTGGGCCCCCTTCTAGAGAAAGCGTCTTGGAAGATCGTGCCGCACCGGACTCGACGGCAAAACTGATTCGACTCTGCTCGACCGATAGACTTTCGGTTGCGGCCGGCTTCGGCGGACGCAACTCGAACGCGATGAGAGTGGCCGCGAGGGCCGCAACCGCCGCCATCGCCGCGCCGATGGCGACTCGCCGTTTACGCTTGCGCCGCAGAGATTCCGCGGATTCCCGTTCACCTTCCTGCTGGGGCCGCGCAAGTTCGGTGCGAGCCCAATCAAGTAGTTCGCGCACCCGCGCGTCTTGAAGATCCGGCGACAAAAGAGAGGCTCTCTCCTGGACGGCGCGGGCGTCGCCTTTGCGATACAGCTTTTCGAGCTCTGCAACTTCGCGGTTGAGCGTCTCCCGCTGTTGCTGCATGTCGCGGGCGCCGATTGTGGATTTGAGATCTTCCTCGAGAACTGCATCGGCGGGAAACTCCACCAGCAGCGTCTGGAGGAGGGCAATGGCATCGTCGAACTTGCGCGCCTGGACCAGCCCCAGGGCGCGGCGGCGTTCGGTTGCATAGCGCTCGCGGCGGGCCTGCTCATGCTGGGCTTCGCGGGCCTGCTCGAGATCGGCCTTTAAAGTCGAGTCGTCCGGAAACTGTCTGAGTAATTCTTCAAGGGCCGTGATGGCGGCCTGGAATTGCCCGGATCTGAGAGCAGCGCTTGCACGCTGGCGGCCCTGAGCGTAGGACTCACGGCGCAACTGAGCCGCTTGGCGCTCCGCCTGCTCAGCCTGCCATAGCTGCTGACGTGCCCGGACGTCGGCGAGCAGCTGCAGGAGTGCCGGATTGTCCGGATCGCCGGCGAGAGTGTCCGTGAGGGCGTGTTCGGCATTTTCGAAGTCGAACGCGCTCTTGAGCTCATGAACCTTGATGGTCTTGCGCAGCGACTGCTCCCGTTGCTGCCGCCCCTGCGCGGCGAGCACATCGGCGCGAATTCCAGTCAGGTCGGCTTGTGCGGGATGGGTCTTAAGACCTGTCTCAACCAGGCTGAGCGCCTCGGCGAACCGGCTCTCCGCGCACAAGCTCCTCGCGCGAGCGACTAGTTCCGCAACGGCCGCGCGGGTCCGCTGTTCGGCGGCAGCACGCTGCGCCGCTTGTTCCAGCTTCTGGATCTCGGGACGCCCGCGCAATCGATCAGAAGCGCCCCCCAGCAAAACGGTTGCCTGAAGGGGGTCGGAGGCGATTAGCGCTGTCGCTTGGGCATGCAATTCTTCAGCGCTGCGCTGTTCCCTTTCCTGGTCACCGCGGATTCGATTCCGAATCTCGCTGGCCCCGGGATCCGTTCCATACTGACTTTCGAAGTGGTCGGCTTTATGAATCGCCTCGTCGAAGCGGCCCTGATCGCATAGCGGCTGAACTTCCGAGACCAGAGCTTCCAACGCAGTCTGCTTCTCCGCGCGCAACTGCTTTTGCATCTCAGCCGCATCTCGCAAGCGGGTGACCTCGGAGTTCTCCTTCACATGAGTGGGAGAGACCTCCAGCAAGCGAGTTGCGCTTTCGAGTTCGTCCTTCGCGATCAGCTCTTTCACATGACGGACGAAATCGCGCAGCTCAGCATCTTTCCGCGCGGCTTCCTCCTCAATGATCGAATCGCGGAGTTCCGCGATGGCTGGGGCGTCTGCGCCGGAGGAGAGAAATGAGTCGAGTAGCTGCACCGCCTCGGCGAGGCGGGCTTGAGAGCGAAGTTCCTCCGCCTGCGCGATCGCTCTTTCGATCGCGGAGCGCCACGCCGCATCGCAGCTGGCGGCCACAATTGCTTGCCGCTCGCGTTGCAGGTCTGGATCCGCAGGATATTGGGCGAGCGCGCCGTCAAGCGCCTTGACCGCTTCTTCAAACTCGTCCCGGGCCGCTAGACGTTGCGCTTCTTCGATACCGCGAGAAACGACCTCGCGTTGACGCTTTGCCGCGATCTCCAACCGCACCTCGGCCAGCATGCTTCCCACTTCCGCGGATTCGGGATACCAGAGCGAGAGCGACTCGAGACCGGTGCGAGCTCCCGTCAAATCTCCGTCGCGGAGACGGGCGCTAGCCGCCGCTAATCCGCCGGCCAGCTTACGCTCGTCTTCTTCTCTTTTCTGCTCGACATCCAGCTTCTCGGCGAGACGCCGAACCTCTGAATAATCTGGAAAATTTTGATTCAGTCCAGCCAGAACTTCCGCGGCTTCCTTCCACGAATGGTTTTCGATCAATCGCCCGAAGTACGCTGAGTCCTCCGCGAACCGCGTCCTCCGGTTCACGTCGGCAAGCGCCGCTTCGGCCTGCTCTAGAACTTCCTGGGCGCGCGCCGCAGCGGGAGCTCGATCCACCGCTTGGCGCGCGAAAACGGCGGCGCCCGCCGCGTCGCCGTTCGCGAGGGCTCCTTCCGCCTCAGCCAGCAGCCGCATGGCCTCCTGTAATTGTTCCGCGGCCGCACGAGCTTCCTCGAGCAGTCCCTGGAGCGTCGTATCGAGGGGATCCAAACGAATGGCCGATTCAAATCCCTGGGCCGCCTCGGTTGGGTTTCCGGAGGCCAACGCTTCACGAGCTCTCTTGACCAGATCCTCTACTCGCGGCCGTATTGCCTGCCGGCGAAGCTCCGCCTGAAGTTGCTCACGGAGTTCTCTAGCCTCTTCCAACGCCGGGGTCAACGCAAGCGCCTCGCGGATGAGTCCATGAGCCTTCTCCAACTGGCCTTGGCTCTTCGCCAAACGGGCTTCATTGACTAGCTCGATGGACCGGTGTTCGCGAAGCTTGAGCAATGCCGGCTCTAAATCGACCAGCACGTCATTGAGGCTTTGGTGGCGGAGGTCGGGATCTTTGCACAGGAGACGCGCCAGTACGGCCTGCAACTCCGCAGGAAAATCCGGGACGTATCGACTGATAGGCGCTGGCTCGACGCTTAAAATGTTGTACATTTGAGCGGCTGCATCGGTCGCATAAAAGGGATGCACTCCGCTGAGCAGTTCATAGAAAATCAAGCCGTAGGAGAAGATATCGCTTCGAGCGTCTGGTTCGGTGCCTCGAAACTGCTCGGGCGCCATATAGCGGAGGGTTCCGATCACCGCGCCCCGCGGGGTAAGGCGGGACTGAGTCGCCTGGGTGATCAGAGCGATCCCGAAATCCATGATTTTAACGGTCCCGTCGCGAAGCAGCATTACGTTGGCGGGCTTCACGTCACGGTGAATGACGCCTTCGTTATGAGCGTGCCCGAGGCCCGACGCCATCTGGCTCATGATTCCGATTTTCTGGAGCAAAGACAGTGGTTTGCGCTTCTCAATGACGCGATGCAGATCCTCCCCCTCGAGGAGCTCCATCACAATGTAAGGGACGCTGTTCTGCTCCCCGAAATCATAGATTGCAATGATATTCGGGTGCCTTAAGCGGCGCGAGGTGGCAGCCTCGTTGCGGAACCGGACCATCATTCCCTCGTCGCCATCGGCGGTAAGGATTTTGATGGCGACCGGCGTTCCTAGACTTGGGTCCAGGCAGCGGTATACTTGGCCAAAGCCGCCTCTTCCGAGCTCGGCCAATACCTCATATCTGCCAATGCGCCGCACCATTTGTCGTATCCTCTACGTTAGGAAATCGGGGCATTCTATAGGCTAGCACTCTTGCATGACGAGGTCGATCCGTCTCGTAGTGTCGAGATCCGGATTGACCGGAAGACAGAGGGATATCCCAGGTGTAGGGTAGCCTTACGGACGATCCCGCAGCGAGTGGGGGTTACGCCGTCTTTCTCAATCGCCGCCCCGTCACGGCATTTACGCCTTTGCGCTTGGCCGCGTCCCACCGCTTCTTGAGCGCAAGAGAAATTCTCTTCCTGCCGGCCGCCGACAGGCGCCCCTGCGCGGTCTTCGCCACCGGCTTATTTGTGCTTGCCAGGTTTGAAGGCTGCGCCGTCAACTTCTTCGCGGCCTGAACGACATCAGCTTTCGCTGAATTGAGGAGAGCCCCCAAACCATCATTGGTGCCCGGTAAACGGCCGATGACGTCGGACAGTAATGCTACGACTTTATTCAGCCGTTTGAGGGTTTTCTTGGGTTTCATCGCACGCTCCTTTAGGCCCCTCCATATTACTACCGAATGCAGCGCCAATCGCAAGCCGATAATGTAGCGTGGCACGGCCGTTACTCTTGGAAGGGAACAGCCACATCGAGAGCTTGATCAAGGTCGCCGATGATGTCGTCGATATGTTCGATGCCGACGCTAATGCGAATCGTTTCGGGTGTAACTCCAGCCTTGCGCTGCTCTTCGACGGACATCTGCCGGTGGGTGGTCGAGGCCGGATGACAGGCCAAGGATTTGGCATCGCCGATATTTACCAGCCGCTTAATCAACTTCAGAGCATCATAGAATTTCTTGCTCGCTTCGTACCCGCCCTTTACCCCAAACGTCATCAAAGAGCACCCACGGCCGCCAAGATATTTTTGGGATACAAACCGTAGGCGCGGACTATCTGAATCGCGTTCTTCCGGATATAACGGGCCAGCCGATTGGCCTCCGCGAAGGTGCGAAAGCTGTAGAGCTTTCCGATATCCAATACAGGACGATGAATCCTCGATACCTTATCGAGTCCTTGCCTCAGTTCGCCAAATTTCGCAAGCACGCCAGATGCAGGTCGAATCGTTCGGGATCCAATCCCAGCGAGACGTTGGTTACCCGCCTTTCGGTGCCGCCGATTTGGAAGCTCGTAATCATCGTCAGCACCCTGATCTTGTCGGATTGTGTTAGCGGCATGTCTATTACCGGTTCATCCGCACGCTCGAGGAATCCCTTGCACGACTCAAGTTGGCCTCCTTTCGGCGAACGGAACAAGTGTGCACTTCTCGGTCCGTTCGCTCGTACTGTAGGTCCACCAGAAAGGAAGGCGCAACCGGAAGCCATTGCTGAAGCGCACCTTGACCGCAGGAGGTCATCGAGACACGCATGAGCGGCCCATTTTAAAACTGACGCAATTTTTACGTGCCGTGCACGTTATGTAAGAGGGCCGGTGGTCCCCTCCCAATGCACTGCATTTGTTGCACTAACCTGCCACGGCCTTTGAAACAAATCGCTTCATGACACCGATTATTCAAGGAGTTGGGGTTTGGCCCCTGAATTGCCCCGTACCGGATGAGGGAAAAGACTGTGCTCGGTTGGACCATGGTATTTGGGTTACTTGCATTAACGGGAGCCGGGGTTGCTGCTGCCGGCCCGACCGGGCTTTCCGCGATGAAAGATGCGAGTCTCTTTTTCTCCTTGCTCTGCTTAATATCTTTCGTCTCGGGTGCTATGGGTAATCGGCTCCGCTAACGGTGCAGACCGAACCCAAAATCGTAGCGATTTATTCCGGCAAGGACGATGAACCTGAAGTGGCGCTAGGGTCCGTGCGATCCCTGCACAATGGACCGGCGGCCCTGTTCCGTCAGGACGGAAGCATAAAAGGGTCGAGCAAAATCTGCCCTGCCGAGGGTGAACTCCGCTTCGAGGGCGAGTCCCTGATCGTCGCGACGACGCCTCCGAAAAATGTCCCGTTCGTAGTCAAGGCGCTGTCCAGCGCCGGGGCTCCAGCGATCTTCGTGTTGCAGGGCGATCTTCTCTGCCCGTCCTCGCCCGGCAAGTCGCCGATTCTTGCGCGCCTCAAGCGTGCCCAGCGAATCTTGGAAGCTGCACGACAGGATTTACTCGAGGCCTCCCGTCTTCACCATCCGCTCACGGCTGCGGCGGAGTGGATCATTGACAACCCGTATCTGATACGGACGCAGGTGAATGAGGTCCGCCGCCATCTCCCCCGCGATTATGCAAAATTGCTTCGCACCGACGATTCCAGAACCGGGGAGCCCAGAGCCTTCAGACTGGCGAAGGAACTGGCCGCGCGCGCCGATTTCGCGATCGATCAAGGGAATCTGGCGGATTTCCTGCGCGAGAGCCAGAAGGAAAAGCCGCTGACGGTCGGGGAGCTGTGGCTGTTTCCGCTTCTGCTGCGCGTGGCCCTGATTGAAGGACTTGCGGAGCTTGCGCAACGCATAAGCCGCTCCCAAAATCTGAGCGAGCTTGCTTGTTTCTGGGCCAATCGGCTGGCGGTAAGCTCGCGCGGCGACGCGGCGGTGTTCGATAGAATCGTGCAGCTTCTCTCGGCAGAGCCGCGCGCTCGCGAGCCCTATTTCGTGATCTGCCTTTCCGAACAGTTGCAGGATGAAGAGGACGCTCTGGCGCCGCTCCAGCGATGGATTGAAAAGCAGCTAAACGCGAGTGTGTCGGAGCTGGTTCGCCGCGAGCATACGCGTGAAGCCGCCGAGCGTCTTTCCACCGCGAACGCCTTCGGCAGCCTGAGAGCTCTTGCACGCATCGATTTCAGCGCCATATTCGAAGCTGTCAGCGCGGTTGACGCGGAGTTGCGGCTTGATCCCGCCGGCGTTTATTCAGCGAGCGACTTTATCACCCGCGACCGATGCCGAAAAGTAGTCGAGCAGATTGCGCGGAACAGCGGCCTGGAGGAGACCGATGTCGCCCGGCGCGCGGTCAGCCTTGCCGCGAGCGAGGGCGCTAAAGGAACGGACTCCCTTCAATCTCAGGTCTCTTATTATTTGCTGGATGAAGGTGTAGAACAACTGGAGCGCGACACCCGCGCCTCGACCCCACTTCGGGTGCGCGCGATGCGAGTGATGCGCCAGCACGGGACCGAGTTCTATCTCGGCGAAATCACTGCGATCACCGCCTGCCTCTTGGCCCTAGCATGCCGATTCGCATGGGAGGGAGGGGTGCATCGGCCGGCATTGCTCCTCATCCCCGCCGCGCTCGCCCTGTTCCCCCTCAGCGAACTTAGCATTCAGATCATTAACAGTCTGGTCATCGCCTTGTTCCCCCCTGAACCCCTCCCCAAGCTGGACTTCGATGCGGGCATTCCCCGCGAAGACGCCACTCTGGTCGTGGTCCCGATGATGCTTTCAGCCGCCGAAGCGATCCGGCAGGAGCTCGATAAACTCGAGGTCCGCTTTCTGGCGAACCAAGAGAAACATATCCAATTCAGCCTGTTTTCCGACTTCACCGATTCGCCGGAACCGGTTGCCCCGGGCGACGCCGCGTTACTCGAGATCGCGCGCTCCGGCATCGATCAGCTTAACGCGCGCTATCCGGGCAAGCATTTTCTTCTCTTTCACCGTCCGCGAACATGGTCGCAAAGCGAGCAGCTTTGGATTGGCCAGGAGAGGAAGCGGGGGAAGATCGGGGATCTCAATGAATATTTGTGCGGAGCCCGACCCGATGGCCTACCCCTAACCGGGGATCTGCTCGATCCAATTCAATATGTCATAACCCTGGATTCGGATACGCAGTTGCCGCCGGGCACCGCCAGGCGGATGATTGCGACAATTGCCCATCCTTTGAACCGCGCCTTACTCGACCCTGCAACTCACGCGCGCCGCCGTGGATATACGGTCATCCAGCCGCGTGTGAGTGTCGCTCTTCCCGGCGCCATCGCGAGCCGATTTACCCGCATCTTCGCCGAGACGAAAGGAACTGATCCGTATTGCAAAGCGGTCTCTGACGCGCATCAGGATCTTTTCGGCGAAGCCACGTTTCACGGCAAGGCGATCTACGATGTGCATGCGTTCCGCGAGGCCGTGGGAGACCGTTTTCCCGCGGAGACGATTCTGAGTCACGACTTGATCGAGGGCGCGCACGCCGGGGTCGCACTCGCCACCGACATCGAGTTATTCGAGAATCTTCCGCTCGATTACGCCGGCTATTCCAAGCGAGAGCATCGCTGGATCCGCGGAGACTGGCAAATCGCGCCTTGGATCTTTCCGCGAGTGCCCGGGCCCGGCGGACACCTGCGCCCCAATCCTCTGAGCGCGATTAATCGCTGGCGAATTTTCGATAACTTACGGCGCAGCTTGGTTCCGATCGCATCGGTGTTGTTGTTACTGGTTGGCTGGTTGACGGCCGCCGCGCACGGCACCTGGAGCCTGGTGGTCGGTTTGGCCGTGGTCATCCCCACGCTGGCGCCTCTGATGGACCGTCTGGCGCGCAAGATCCAGGGAACAGCGCTCCGCTGGCGCGGGTCTGAGGCGGCGTTCGTTCGAGCCCTTGTCGCGGTCGCATTCCTTCCGCATCAAGCTTGGATTGCGGCGGACGCCATCGTGAGGGCTCTATATCGCGTCCATGTGAGCCGGCGCAAGCTGCTGGAATGGCAACCGGCCGAAGAAGGCGGAATATTTCGCGAGGCGCATCGTCACTCGATCTATCTGCAGATGCTGCTTATCTCGGCTGCGTCGCTGGTCCTGATTGTATTCCTCTATGCGAAAGGCACCTTCGCTTCCGCGGCGGTTTTCCTCGGACTCTGGATCGTCGCACCGATGCTGGTACGGTGGCTCGCTCACCCGGATGTGCCTACGACTCGGCGAGATCTAAGCCGCTCCGATACGGTCTACCTGCGGCTTTTGGCTCGGCGCACTTGGCGCTTTTTCGACGACCTCGTGGGAACTCGCTCCAATTGGCTTCCGCCGGACAATACGCAGTTGGCTCTGCGGGTGGAAGTGGCTCAGAGGACTTCCCCCACCAACATCGGGTTGTGGCTTACGTCCGCTTTGGCGGCCACGGATCTGGGCTATCTTACGGCGGAGCAATTTCTGGAGCGCGGCGAGCAAACCATGGCGACCATCGGAAAGCTGGAACGCTATGAAGGCCATCTTCTCAACTGGTACGATACACAAACCCTGCAGCCTCTTTGGCCCCGTTACGTCTCCACCGTGGACAGCGGAAATCTTATGGCGACATTATGGGTCGTGAGCCAGGGTTGCAGCCAATTACTGCGGCGCCCGATCGTCGGGCATGCCTGCCTGCGTGGTCTCCAGGACACGCTGTCGATCCTTCGCGAGACTTATGGGAGCGATCCATCGATCGCCGCGCCGCTGCAGGAATTGCGGCATCTGGCGCAGAAGCCCACGCACGGCCACTTCCTGATCAGCCGTTTAATGGGAAGCTCGCGGGCGCTGGATGGAATCCGTGAATCTGCGCGCTGGCACGATCCCGGCGATGAGCGGGCCTATTGGGCGTTGCGCGCCGCGGACGAGCTGGAATCCTGGCAGAAGTGTTCCGATCGCTACTTGCGGTGGATGCGAACCCTGATGCAGCCTCCAGATTCTTTTCTTCACACATTGGCGCCGGAGGCGGTCAAGGTGCGCCGCAAAGCCGCGCATTCCGTGCCGTCGCTTCTCGATCTCGCAAATGGAGGTTCCCCGGCGCTGCGCACGATTGCCGGCTGGCGAGGTCCAGCCGCCATACCGGCGGAAGTCTCCGCGTGGCTCGATCAGTTGATCAAGGAGATTCAGGAGGCCAGCGCCGCTGCGGCGCAAACCGTCCGGCGCTTTGAAGCTTTCGCCGCCGCCTGCGAGCAGCTTGCCGTGGGAATGAACATGCGCTTCTTGTATGACAATGACCGGCGCCTGTTCACCGTCGGCTATACCGTCGGAGGCCCAGCCCAATACACCAGCCACTACGATCTTCTGGCAAGCGAATGCCGCTTGGCGAGCCTGGTTGCCATCGCCAAGGGCGATGCGCCTATCCAGCACTGGTTTTCCATGAGCCGCACGCGCGCGATGGTTGGCGGCCATCAAGTGCTGCTTTCGTGGAGCGGCACAATGTTCGAATACTTGATGCCGCTGATCTTCATGCGCACCTTCGACAATTCCCTGCTGGATCTCGCTTGCCGTGAAGCGGTTCGCCAGCAAATTGCCTATGGCGAGGAAAACCAGGTTCCCTGGGGATGTTCGGAGTCCGCGTTCAGCGCGCTGGATGCAAACAAGATTTATCAGTATCGCGCTTTCGGCGTGCCATCTCTGGCGCTTAAGGCCGGCGTCGACGAGGATATGGTCGTGGCGCCGTATGCCACAATGCTTGCGTTGCTTGTCGATCCTCCGAAGGCGCTGGCCAACCTGCGGCAGCTTGACGAGCTGGGTTTGTCCGGCCCGATGGGACTATATGAATCGATCGATTTCGGGCGCGAGAACAAGGAGAATGGCGAACCCGGCGTGCCCATCTACGCCTATATGGCGCACCACCAGGGGATGAGCCTGGCCGCTCTCGACGACGTGCTTCATCGGGGCATTATGCGCCAACGCTTCCACGCCGACGTGCGAGTTCGCGCGGTGGAATCGCTTCTGTTCGAGGGCGTCCCCATAACGCGGCCTCCATCGGAAGAAGTGGACACCCCCTCCTCGCCCGTCCGATTGCGGGTGACCGAAGAGCAGGCGGAGCGCACGTGGAAGAAGGAAGATCCCGCGTCGCCGCGCATTCACTTACAGGGGAACGGCCGATATGCCTTGATGGTGACAAACTCCGGCGGCGGCTATAGCCAATGGAACGGCTTCGATGTGACGCGCTGGCGCGCGGATCCGGCAATTGATCGAGGTGGCTCCTACCTGTATATAAAGGATCTGAGTTCGCATGCCGTTTGGTCGGCGTCTCAGCAGCCGGTTCCAGGCGCCGCGGACGAAAATCTGGTCCGATTCACCACGGACCGCGCCGAGTTTCAACGGAGCGTTCGCGGCATTGAGACGCTGCTCGCCGTAACCGTGGCGGACGACGACGTCGAGTTGCGCCGTCTCACGGTCACGAACCAGTCCAAACGTTCCCGCCAGTTAGAGCTCACCAGCTATATCGAGCTCGCGATGGCTCCGCACGCCTGGGACGCCTCCCATCCCGCGTTTGCCAAAATGTTCGTGCAGACCGAAAGGCTCGACGGCGATGTATTGATTGCGTGGAGGCGCATGCGCGAGCCTGGCGAAACCCCCATCTGGACGGCCCATCTCATCACTGGCGCCGAAGGCGAAATTCTCCATGAAACCGACCGCGCTAAGTTCCTCGGCCGAGGCAACACGCCGGCGAGACCGGATGCCGTTCGCGGCCGTCTTTCGGGAAGCACCGGCACGGTGCTCGATCCGGTATTCAGTTTAAGTTGCCGGCTTGAGCTCGACCCTCGCGACCGCAAGGAGATCACGTTTCTCACCATCGCTGCGTCCTCCCGGGAGGAACTTCTTTCCATCGTCGAGAAATACCGGCGTCCGGAAATCTGCTCACGCGCATTCGAAATCGCTTGGACGCGCTCGCAGCTTGCGTTCCGCTATCTCGGAATCGGGCCCTCCGCGGCGCACCGGTTTCAAGAGCTGGCTGGATATCTCTTGTTTCCAGCGCCGCGATTGCGGCCGCCTCCGGACCGGTTAGCGCAGAACCAACTTGGGCAATCGGCGCTTTGGTCGCATGGCATTTCGGGCGACCTTCCCATTCTGGCGGTGACCATCGCGGATCCGCGAAACTTGCCGTTGGTACGCGAGCTCCTGCTTGCGCATACCTTCTGCCGCCTGCTCGGTTTCAAGGCGGACCTGGTGGTCCTGAACCAAGAGGGAGGGAGTTACGATCGTCCCTTGCACCAGAAGCTAGAGCACCAGATCGAAGCACACTCCACCGAAACCGGCATCGATCGTCCTGGCGGAGTTTTCTTGCGCGACTGGGATGCACTGCCGGAGCAGAACCGGCAGTTGATATTGGCATCGGCCAGCGTTGTTTTGGCCGGTTCGCGCGGTTCTCTCCAGCAGCAGCTGGCCGGCGCGGCAAGTACGCGGCCTCTTCCGCCGGCGTTCGCACCCACGGGCGGCAAGGAGGAGCCTTCGCCGCCGCTGCCCTTCCTGGAGTTGCCCTACTTCAATGGTCTGGGCGGCTTCACGCAGGATGGCCGCGAGTATGGCATCTATCTGCATGATCGAATCTGCACGCCATCGCCCTGGGTCAATGTGATCGCCAACCCTGGATTCGGAACCATGGTCAGCGAAAGCGGTCTGGGTTGGACCTGGCATGGAAATAGCCAAGCGAATCGTCTGACGCCGTGGCACAACGATCCTGTCACGGATCCTCAATCCGAGGTCATTTATTTACGCGACGAGGAGACCGGTGCCTTATGGACTCCCACGGCGCTTCCAATTCGCGAACAGGACGCGTATCGCGCCAGGCACGGCCAAGGCTACACCGTATTCGAGCACAACAGTCACGCGATCGAACAAGAACTGATCGTTTTTGTGCCCGTGGGACCCCAGCGAAACGATCCGGTAAAACTATGCCGCCTTCGTTTGCGAAATGCTTCCTCGCATCTGCGCCGGCTCACGGTCACGTATTTTGCGGAGTGGGTGCTGGGCTCCAGCCGTGAGCTTCAGGCGCCGCATGTGAACGTCGCATTCGATTCCGATTCCGGAGCGCTTTTCGCCAGGCAATCTTGGAGCGGCGAATATACCAGGTCCATCGCATTTGCCGCATCCAGCCCGCGCGCGGCCTCCTATTCGGGCGATCGAGTACAATTTCTCGGACGCACGGGTTCGGTTGCCCGCCCAGCCGCCCTGAGCCGCAAAAATCTGGACAATCGGGCCATTGCCGGCTCGGATCCTTGCACCGCTCTTCAGGTGAGCGTGACCATCGAGCCGGGCAAGTCTCACGACATCGTATTCATGCTCGGCCAAGCTGGAAGTTTGGAAGACGTGCGCGCCTTGATCCGGCGCTATTCCGCCGTTCCCGCTGTGGAGGACGCGCTTCGGGGAACGCGCGAATGGTGGGAGCAGACGCTGGGCACTCTGCAGGTTCGGACACCGGTTCTTTCCGTCGACATGTTGATGAACCGCTGGCTGCAATATCAGGCGTTGAGTTGCCGGATGTGGGCCCGGTCGGCTCTTTATCAATCGAGCGGAGCCTTCGGCTTCCGCGATCAGTTGCAGGATTCGATGGCAGTCGTGTACGCGGCGCCTGAGTTAGCGCGGCAGCATATTCTGACGGCCGCGGCGCGGCAGTTCACCGAAGGCGATGTGCAGCATTGGTGGCACCCCGAAATAGGCACCGGCGTGAGAACTCGCTGCTCCGACGATTTTCTATGGCTCCCTGCGGTGGTCGCTCATTACATCAAGATCACCGGCGACCATGAAATCCTCGATGCGGAATTGCCCTTCCTGGAAGCTCCTGAGCTCGCTGCTCACGAACAAGAGCGCATGCTCACTCCCGCGATTTCTTCCAACTCCGCCCCGTTGTGGGAGCATTGCAGCCGTGCGTTGCAGCGAGGTTGGCGACTGGGTTCGCACAGTCTGCCTCTGTTCGGAAACGGTGATTGGAACGACGGCATGAACCGCGTTGGAATCGAGGGTAAGGGCGAAAGCGTGTGGCTCGCCTGGTTTCTTTCCAGCACCCTGGAGGCTTTCTCCGCAGCGGTGGGGAATCGCCTTTCCGAGCAAATCCGGCAGACGTGGCGCAGGCAGGCGCGGGAGTTAACCTCGGCGATTTCGGAATCAGCGTGGGATGGCGAATGGTACTTGCGCGGTTTCTTCGATGACGGAAGTCCTCTCGGCTCGCACCTTGATTCCGAGGCCAAGATCGATTCCATTGCGCAATCCTGGGCGGTGCTCTCGGGAGCCGCGGACCCAACCCACGCACGCATGGCCATGGAGTCCGCGGAGCGCATGCTGGTCGATGAGGGGAATCAGCTGGTCAAGCTGTTTACTCCTCCTTTCGATCATTCAGAGCCGAACCCGGGCTACATTATGAGCTACCCGCCCGGACTTCGAGAGAACGGAGGCCAGTACACCCACGGATCTCTCTGGATGGCATCGGCATGGGCCCGGCTCGGCCAAGGCGATCACGCGGTGCACCTTCTGACGCTGATGAATCCCGTCGAGCATAGCCGCGATCCCCAGATGGCGGCTGCCTATAAGGGCGAGCCCTACGTCTGTCCTGCCGACGTTTACACCGCACCAGGAAGAATCGGGCAAAGCGGATGGACCTGGTACACCGGGTCCGCGGCTTGGATGTACCGCATCTGGCTGGAGGACGTTCTGGGCTTCCACTTATCCGGCGCTAAGTTGACGATGAATCCGGTGATTCCGAGAAATTGGCAGGGCTTTCAGATTCGATATCGCTACCATTCAGCCACCTACCAGATCGACATCGAGCGGACGGATGAGGCCGAACTCTCGATGCACCTCGACGGCGGTGCGGTTGAGGCTGCTGAACTTTCGTTGAAGGACGACGGCGCACTTCACAAAGTCACCGTCCGGGTTCCCTATGCGCCGGCCGAGGTTGAAGAGAGGTTGCTCTCGAAGGTCGGATGATTACCCGGCCACCGGTTGACCCCTGTCAAGTCATTTGACCCGGTGACCGAAACAGCACGTGCGGGTAGTCGGCTAAATTCTGAACTTGGCGCACTACCGACCTGCGCCGCAGTGGTGCCGTTGGGTATATACTAGCCATCCAGGAAGAGGAGCTAGCATATGCGGACTACCCGATCTCTGTATTTTGCCGGCCTAGTTGCCATCGGCATCGCCGGATACCTGACTATAACGCGGACTTCTCTAAACGCACAGCAGAACGTGCCGGTGAACGTGAAACCCGGCGAGATCGGAGGCGTTGTCTCCAGCAGCAAGGGACCCGAAGCCGGGGTCTGGGTGATCGCGGAAACCACCGACCTGCCCACGCGCTACATCAAGGAAGTGGTCACCGACGATCGCGGCCGCTACCTGATCCCCGATCTTCCCAAGGCCAAGTACACTGTGTGGGCACGCGGCTACGGACTCGTGGATTCGCCCAAGGCCCAGACCGAGACCGGCAAATCGGTCGATCTGAAGCCGACCGTGGCGCCGGATGCGAAAACCGCCGCGCAACTCTATCCCGGCGAGTATTGGTACGCGATGCTGAAGGTTCCCGAGAAGAACGAATTTCCGGGCACGGGGCCGAACGGCAATGGCATCTCACCGAATCTCAAAACTCAGGGCGAGTGGATTCATCTGATTAAGACCGATAGTTGCGAGTCGTGCCACCAGCTCGGCAACCAATATACGCGGACCATTCCTCCCCAGTTGGGCACTTTCGATTCACCCGCGCAGGCGTGGCAGCGGCGCGTACAGTCCGGACAAGCCGGCACCGCGATGATGAGCGGCCTGAACCAGCTGGGCCTCCAGCGAGCCACGGCCGAGTTCGGAGATTGGACCAACCGCATCGCACACGGTGAGCTTCCCTCGCAGGCGCCTCCGCGGCCGCAAGGTGTCGAGCGCAACGTCGTGATCACGCAATGGGACTGGGCCGATCCGAAAGCGTATCTTCATGATGAAATCTCAACTGATAAACGCAACCCGACGGTCAACGCCAACGGCCTGATCTACGGATCACCGGAGGAGAGCCGCGATTATCTTCCCGTGCTCGATCCCGTGCACAATACGATCAGCCAGGTGAAGGTCCCCTATCGCGATCCCAATACGCCCGGGCAGCCGAAGCCGTTGCAGCCGTCGGCGATCTGGGGCGATGAGGCGATCTGGGATAGCCATACCACCGTTCACAATCCGATGCTCGATCAGCGTGGGCGCGTCTGGTACACGTCTCGAATTCGTCCGAACGCCAACCCCGCGTACTGCAAGGCGGGGTCGAGCCTGCCTTCGGCAAAGCTCACTCCTGTCGATAGCTCCGGCCGCCAGTTGGCTGTGTACGATCCAGCGACCAAAATGACTTCGATGATCGACACGTGCTTCGCCACGCATCACCTGCTGTTCGCCGGGGATGCGAACAACACGCTGTGGACCAGCAGCGGCGGAGGCGGCGGAGTGGTGGGCTGGCTCAATACGAAGATGTATGACCAGACCCACGACGAACAAAAATCGCAAGGCTGGACTGCTTTGGTTCTGGACACCAACGGCAACGGCAAGCGCGACGCCTATGTGGAAGCTTCGCAGAGCGTTGTGACGGCGCCCAGCGGCGAAAGCTTGGGCATTTCGGCCGCTCTCAACGCAAACATTGACCCGAACAAAGATACGCGACTCAACGCGGCGTTCTATGGGCTGGCGATCGGTGCAGACGGAATGATCTGGGGCAGCGTGCTCGGGTTCCCCGGCGGAATCGTGCGTTTGAATCCGGGATCGAATCCTCCCGAGACGGCACTCGCTGAATATTACGAAGTGCCGTGGAATAATCCAAAGGCCGCCGTGCAGGGCTTCTCGCCGCGCGGTATGGATATCGATCGCAATGGCGTCGCGTGGGTGGCGTTGGGAAGCGGGCATCTGGCCAGCTTCGACCGGCGCAAGTGCAAGGGTCCGCTGAATGGGCCGAAGGCGACTGGGCAGCATTGTCCGGAAGGGTGGACGCTATATCCGACTCCGGGTCCGAACTTCAAGAACGTGAAGGAATCGGGTAGCGCCGACTCGCATTATTACGACTGGGTGGATCAGTTCGACACCTTGGGATTGGGCAGGAACACACCCATCATCACGGGTAACTCGTCCGATTCGCTGATCGCTCTTCAGAATGGGAAGTTCGTCGTCATGCGCGTACCGTACCCGCTCGGCTTCTTCGCGAAGGGGATGGACGGCCGCATCGACGATCCTAAGACCGGCTGGAAAGGCAAAGGAGTCTGGACCACCTGGGGCACCCGCACGCCGTTCCACAGCGAGACCGGAAAGGGCACGGACCCGAAGGTGGTCCACTTCCAAATTCGACCGGATCCGCTCGCGGATTAAGAACCTCGTGGATTAACAGCAATGATCAAACGCCGACAGTTTCTCCGCGCGAGTGTCATCGCTCCGGTGGTTCTCGCGCGGCCCCCGGGTTTATTCGCGGCGGACTACGATCTGGTGATTCGAGGCGGCCGTGTGCTGGATGCCTCTCAGCGCATTGATCGCGTGGCCGATCTCGCGATTCGTGACGGAAAAATCGTCGCGATCCAGCCGGGCATCGCTGCTTCCGCAGGCAAAGAAGTCATCGACGCGACCGGAAAATTGGTGACGCCCGGCCTGATCGACATCCATACGCATTTGGCGGACAAGGAAATGCCGCCGTCAACATGTCTGGCGGATGGAGTGACGGCGCTGCTCGACGCGGGCTCCTGCGGCGCGGAGAACGTGGAGCCGCTGGTGAAGATTGCGCAGAGCTCTCCCAACCATGTGCGGATTCTATTGAACATCGCGCATTTTGGGATTGCGCCCGGAGGAGTCGGCGAGCTGCTCGACATAAAAAGCGCCGATGCCGCGGCAGCCCGCCAAGCCATCGAGCGCAACCGTCAGTGGATCGTCGGCATCAAGGCTCGGCTCTCGCGCTCGGTCGCCGGCGAAAACGATTTGGAAGCTTTGCGCCGCGCGCGTCAAGTGGCCGATCCGCTGAAAGTGCCGATCATGGTTCACGTCGGTCAAACGGCGTCGCCTCTTCCGGCGATCCTCGCGCTGCTGCGGCCGGGCGATATCGTCACTCACGTTTACTCCCCGCCGCCGAACGGCATCATGGACGATAACAATAAAATTCTGCCGCAAGTTCGCGATGCGCGAAAGCGGGGAGTTCTGTTCGACATCGGCAACGGGCGCACCGGGCACCTCACTTGGGATGTCGCCGAGCGAGCCATGCAACAGGATTTCTTGCCGGACACAATCTCATCCGACTTAACGGCGGCCTCGCGAACCTATCAAGTTTTCAATCTTCCTACGGTCATGTCAAAGTTCCTGCTGCTCGGAATGCCCGTGGATCAGGTGATCGCGCGGGTGACGGCAAACGCCGCGAAAGCAATTCCCGAATTCAAATCTTATGGCACGCTACGGACTGGCGCGGCCGCGGACGTCACTGTGCTGGATATCAAAGAAGGCGACTTCGATTTCGTCGACAATCTGGATGCAAAACGGCAAGGTCATCGAAAGTTGGTAGCCCATGCAGTGATCCTCGGCGGCAAACGGCTGCAAGTCTGATACACTTTCTGATCGTGTCCATATTGCGAATTGGCATCATTGGCGTGGGCGGAGCCGCGCTCGGCATTCATATTCCAGGATTCCGGCTGTGTCCTGAAGTGGAGATCGCAGCCGTCTGCGACACCGATCCGAAGGCCGCCGAAAAAAGCGGCGCGGCATCGGTTAGCGACTATCGCGACCTGCTGGCGCGCGATGACATACATGCCGTGGTGAACGCAACTCCGAATTACCTGCACCACGAGATTACTCTGGAAGCCGCCGCGCGCGGCAAACACATCCTGTGCGAGAAGCCGCTTTCGCTCGACACGGCGCGCGCCACGGAGATGCTGCGCGCGGCCGAAGCGGCGGGCGTGATCCACATGGCCGCTTATACCTATCGCTACACACCGGCGTTGCAGTACATGCTGCACCTGGTCTCGTCGGGCGAACTGGGAGCGATCCGCAGCGTACGCGCCGCGTATCAAATGGCGCTTTCCGGACATCTGCTGGGCTGGCGATCCACCAAGGCGCAAGCGGGATCGGGCGTGCTGGCGGATATCGGCTCGCATCTGATTCATATGGTCGAGCTGGTGGCTGGGCCGATTGCCTCGCTTTCGGCTTCGGATCGCCGCTTCCGGGAAGATCCCCATTCCGATGTCGAGGACTGGACCGCGTTTCTCGCCGAGTTTTCCAGCGGCTCGACCGGCGTCTTTGAGATTTCGCGCGTTTGCGCCGGACGCGGCGCGGGCATTACAGAGAACCTCTTCATCGAGCTGTACGGCTCCTCTGGCAGCGCCGTGTTCTCCCTTCAGGACCCCTGGGGCCTCCAGGTCTCCTTAGGAGAAAACGCCAAGGACTCGGCGCGCCTCTTAGACCACGTCGATGTGCCGGAGAAGTTTCTGAAGATTTCCGGCTCGCCTCGCGACGTGCATGCGCACGACCGCCGCTGGGGCTACCGCTACGATCAAGCGTGGCAATTTGTCGAGAGCATTCGGATGGGTGAAACGCGTTCGCCTTCGTTCGCCGATGGCGTCCGCTGCCAGGCTGTGCTCGACGCGGTGCTTGCCTCCGCCGCCTCGCGCCAGTGGGTGAATGTCTAACGGGAATCATGACACTCAGTCAATGGCAGGTCGGAGACCTGCCCCACTACTGCTGAGCATCCTGCTCCTGGCGGGATGCTCGCGCGACGCCGCTGACAAATCGCTCACCATCGCCGTGAACGCCGGCGTGGAGGGCAGCACTCTTAAGGCCGCCGCACACGAGTGGGGCGAGCTGCGCAGCACCCGCGTCGACGTGGTCGAGCTTCCTTACGCCAATCTATTCGAGAAGGAATCGCTCGATCTCCAAAGCCGAACCGGAGCCTACGACGTGATCATGCTCGACGATCCGTGGTTTCCCAAGCTGGTTGCCGAGGGCGGCTTGACGCAGCTACCGCGCGAGCCCGATGGCGACTTCCTGGCGAGTTGCCTTGCGGTTTGCCGCCATCCATTCGGTTCGAAAACTTTCTACGCGCTTCCTTACGTCGGTAATTCGCAGCTATTTTTCTATCGCAAGGATTTATTCGAGAAGTATAAACTCGGCGCGCCAGACCGTTGGGAGAATGTTCTGAGGGCCGCAAGGACGATCGGCGAGAGAGAGAAAATCTACGGCTACGTCATGCGCGCCGCCCCTGGCAATCCTGCGGTCGCCGATTTCATGCCGCTGCTGTGGGCCTTCGGCGGCGACATTTTCGATGCGCGGGGCCAGCCAAATGTCGCGAGCACGGAGGCGATTGAGGCGCTCCGTTTCATGATCGAGCTCGGCAAGAGCGCGCCGCCGGGGTATGCGGGCTTCAACGCCGATGAGGTGTCCGCGCACCTGCTGCAGGGAACCGCGGCGATGAGCATCAACTGGCCGGCCTGGATCGCTGCGATGGACGATCCGTCAAAATCGAAGGTCCCGGACAAAATCGAATTTGCGCCCATGCCGTCGGCTCGCGCTCCCGGTGTTGCGGAACTGGGCGCCTGGCTGCTCGCCGTGCCGGTCGCTTCCTCTCATCGCGACGCCGCGTTTGATTTTATCTACTGGGCCACCGATGCGAGGCAGATGATGCAGGCCGCGGAGCGCGGCAATCCTCCTACGCGGCGCAGCGTGTTTCAATCGCCCGATCTCGTGAAGAAATTCCGAGCCTTTCCCGCTCAACTGGCCGCGCTCGAAGCCGCGCGTCCTCGTCCTCGCACGCCGCAGTGGAATGAAATCGAGAATGCTTTCGGCGTAAGTCTTTCCCAGGCCAATTCCGGCGCGATCTCGCCAGAGGTAGCGATGCAACAAGCCAATCGCGAGATTGCCGACATCCTGGACCGGAACAAATGAGCGCGTGGCAAATGACAGCGGTGCGTGAAATGAGAAAGACGCGACGGATCCCTCCGGGCCTGATCTGGGTCGCGCCGGCTCTACTCGTATTGGCGACGCTCTCCATTTATCCGCTGCTCTACCTCATTAAAGTCAGCCTGACGGACATTCACGGTTTCACCATCGCCCACTATGCGCGCTTATTTCATGACCGGTCATTCGGAGTCGCGGTAGGCCAGACGCTGCTGTATGCCTCGGTTGCTCTCACGCTCGAATTCCTCCTCGGCCTGGCGCTGGCGTTGCTGGTGGATTCGCTGGCGCGTGGCCGGGCGTTGATCCGCGTCGGCATTCTCGCACCCATGCTGTTGCCGCCAGTGGTTGCGGCGGTGATCTGGCGACTGATCTACAACCCGGAGTTTGGCGTGTTGAACGGCATGCTGCGCCAACTCGGGTTCAACACAGCGAACCTAACCTGGACCAGCGGACGCCTCACGGCGATGCTCTCCGTGATCCTGGTGGATGTGTGGGAGTGGACTCCGTTTTTCTTCCTGCTTCTCGGCGCGGGATTGCAAGCCATTCCAGCCGAGCCCATCGAAGCTGCCCGCGTCGACGGCGCCGGTTACTGGCGGACTCTGATGGATGTGATCATGCCGCTGCTGAAGCCGACCATTCTGCTTGCGCTCCTGCTGCGCTCGATGGACCTGCTGCGGATCTTCGACCAGATCTTCATCCTCACCCAAGGCGGACCAGGCTCTGCCACCGAAACCATCAGCCTGTACATCTATCGCACGGCGTTTCGATTTTCGAACTTCGGATATGCCGCGGCGATGTCGTTTATCGCTCTGATGATCACGATGCTGGCGGCGCGCGGCCTCATGCGTGTGATGAAATTGCGATGAAGACGCTGCTAAAATACGCGGCCGCGTTGCTGGCGGTGGCCATGGCGCTCGCCCCCATCTATTGGCTGGTCACTATCTCTCTCAAGCGCGAGATCGATCAATTCGCATCGCCGCCGTTGTGGCTTGGCTTTACGCCGACCTTCCGTCACTACGCTGGGATCTTCGTTCACGACGCATTCGGGCGATATTTTCTCAACTCCGTGATCGTCTCGACGGGCTCCACCATGATTGCGATCGGGTTGGGTCTTCCCGCGGCGTATGGGCTTGTCCGCTTCCGCTGGCCGCGCGATTGGGCCCGTGGCATCAGCTTCTGGATTCTTTCGAACCGCATGCTTCCGCCGATCGTGACTATTGTTCCGCTGTTCCTTATGCTGCGCCAAGTCCGCCTGCTGAACTCTCTCATCGGACTCATTTTGGCCGACACAGGGTTAAACCTGCCTTTCGTGATCTGGATGATGCGCGGATTCATAGAGGATCTTCCGCGCGAGATCGAAGAAGCCGCGCTGCTTGATGGCGAATCGCGCATGGGAGTGCTGCTGCGCATCGTTCTGCCGCTGGTGCGGCCGGGACTCGCCGCCACCGCCGTCTTCTGCCTCATCGTGGCTTGGAATGAGTTTCTCTTCGCGCTGATTCTCTCGCAGACGCAAACGGCGATGACGGTTCCGGTGGGCATCGCCGGGCACGTCACTCAATACGAGATTCAGTGGGGCGCGATGAGCGCCGCTGGCGTGGTGGCCATGCTGCCCGTGCTGATCTTCGCCGCGGCCGCGCAGCGTTATTTCGTCCGCGGTCTCTCTTTGGGCGCGATCAAGGGTTGACGATGAGTCTGCAGGTAGAACACATCGGCAAACGATTCGGCGAAAAGGAAGCGCTTCGAGGCGTGACTCTGGAAGCCCGCGACGGAGAATTCGTGGTCCTGCTGGGGCCCTCCGGCTGCGGCAAGTCCACGCTGCTCCGCATCGTCGCCGGACTCGAAGAGGCGGATGAGGGCAGCGTGCGGCTGCGCGGACGGGACATCACGCATTTCGAGCCTCGCCGGCGCGATGTTGCCATGGTGTTTCAGGGCTATGCGCTTTATCCTCACATGACCGTCGCCGCGAACATTGGCTTTCCGCTGCGAGTGCGGCATCGGCCCGCCGCCGAGATTTCCGCCGAGGTGGAGCGAATCAGCGCGCGACTCGGGCTGACCCACTTATTGCGCAACCAACCGCGCCAGCTTTCCGGAGGCGAACGGCAGCGTGTGGCCCTAGCCCGCGCCATCATCCGGCGGCCGCAGGCGTTCCTGATGGATGAGCCTCTGTCGAACCTCGATTCCCGTCTGCGCATCGACATGCGCGCCGAATTGAAGCACCTTCAGCATGAGCTCGCGGTGGTCACTCTCTATGTCACACATGACCAAGTGGAAGCCATGACGCTGGCCAGCCGCATAGCGATCCTCAAGGAGGGCCGGCTTCAGCAGTACGACACGCCTTCGGAAGTTTATCGCCGTCCCGCGAATCTATTTGTGGCAGGATTCGTCGGCAGCCCGTCCATGAATCTGCTCCCGGGCGTTCTGGAATCCGGCGTTTTTCTCCGTGCTGGTCTATGCGTCGAGCTTACCGCGGAACAGCTTGCCGCCGTGGGAGCGCGTCGCGAGATCACGCTCGGCGTTCGTCCCGAAGATATCGATTTTTCGGTCATAAGCCACCCCGGCTGGACGACGGCGCGTGTCTGGGTGACGGAAGACCTGGGCAACGAGACGCTGATCCGTCTGGCTATCGATGACGCTCATGTGACTCTTCGCGCGCCAGCCGGCGTGCGGGCCGATTTCGATAGCCCCGCCTGGTTTCGCATCCGCCGCGAACGAATTCTATTTTTCGACTCTCACACTACCGAGGCCCTTCGATGACACTTCGTGTTGGAATTGCCGGCGCAGGATACGCCGGGGGCGTGCACGCCGAGAACCTGCGCCGCGATGAGCGAGTGGAGATCTCCGCCATTTTCGATCCCGATCCCGCGCGCCGCAGTGGAATCTCCGCCCCGACCTTCCACGACTTGCTGGATTGTTCGGACGCAATCTACATCACCGCCCCGAACACCCGCCACGCGGAGCTCGCTCTCGAAGCTCTTGCTGCCGGAAAGCACGTCTTCTGCGAGAAGCCGCTGGCCACGACGCTCGAAGATGCCCTCCGCGTCCTCGATGCCGCCAACGCCAGCAAGACCGTATTCCAGATTGGGCACAACCGCCGCTTCGCTCCCGTGTACAAGCGCCTCAAGCGGTTGCTCATCGAATTCCCGCCGCATACCGCTCACATCAAGATGAACCGGGGCGAGCTGTTGAAGCCGGTATGGACCGGCGACGACTCGGTTACTGGAGGTTTCCTCTTTGAGACTCCGATTCACATGTTCGATATGCTGCGCTTCCAGTTCGGCGAGATCGCGAGGCTCGACGCGCGGCTCAGCGGGCCCAACGATTTCTCGATGTTGATTGAGTTCGTCTCGGGCATGTACGCGACGTTCGTCACGTCGGCGGACACCAGTTGGTTTTTCCCCTACGAACGCGTGGAGGTCTTCGGCCCGTACTCGACTATCGAAACCGCGGAAATCGAATCGCTCAGCTATCGGCTTGGGCTCGATGCGGAAACCACCACGGAAGATTTCCGGCCGCTGCCGATCGCGACGCGATTCGGCTTTGAAGAAGAAGACCGCCTCTTTGTGGATGCCGCGCTGTCGGGCGGCTCGCCGCCCGTTACCGCTCTCGACGGCTATCTTGCGGTGGAGCTGGTGTGCGCCTGTTATCGGAGCGCGGCGGAGAAGCAACCGATTCGGATTTAATTGATCCCTCACGGGAAAGCGAATGCCAAAATGCGGCAACTTCGTACTATTTTTTCTTGGGCCACACAACGCCCTGATCCTTGGCCGTCACCGGACCCATTCCCTTGTAAACAAATTTCTGCACGCGCTGTCCGCGATACGTCTCAGTCGTGAATATATTGCCCTTGGAATCCGTGGCGATGCTGTGAACCGCGTAGAATTGCCCCGGCTGCCGCCCGCCGTCGCCAAAGCTCGTTAGGATTTCCAGCGTCTCGCTTAGCATGATATAGATCTTCTCGTTGGAGCCGTCGGCCAGGAAGATATACTTCTGCTGCGGGTCCTTCGAGAACGCGATATCCCAAACCGAGCCGTCTCCCAGCGTGTTCTTGGCGATAATCATCTCTTTTACAAAGGTGCCGTCGGGTTTGAAAACCTGGATGCGATCGTTCACGCGATCGCAGACGTAGAGCAGGTTGTCGATAGAGAGCTCCGCGCAATGGACGGGGTTGCGGAACTGCTGCGCGGGCGGATCATTGGGGTTGTAGCGGCCCAGGTTCTTGTCGTCGGGCTTGTTTCCATAGGCGCCCCAGTGGCGCTTTTATTTACCGGTATCGGCGTCGTACACGATGACGCGCTTGTTGCCGTAGCCGTCGGCAACGTACAGCTCATTCGTTTTCGGATCGACAAACATTTTCGCCGGCCGGCCGAGATTCTCCGTGTCGTTGCTGCCTTTACTCTGACCGACCTTGCCGATCTGCATCAGGAACTTTCCATCCTGAGTGAATTTCATGACCATGCTGTCGTGATAGAGCGGCGGACCGCCGCGCGCCTGACCCGGCTGCGATGGAGCCGCGGTCCCCTTCGCGGATTGCTTGGCCTGATTGGCCCCGGAACCTGGAGGAGCCCCGGCCGGTGCGTTGCCGGCTTCCTCGCCGCCCGGCGCAACCGTCGCGGCCGCGCCATTGCCCCCGATCCAGACGTTGCCTTTGTAGTCCACCGTGATTCCGTGGTTCGACGACGGCCATTCGTAACCCGGACCGTCCTGGCCGCCCCAGTGCTTGATGAGATTTCCTTCTTCGTCGAATTCGAGAACCGCGGGAGCGGGCGTGCAGCATTCCGACGCCGGCGGAGTCGCTGC
>Ga0209415_10001366_pt1 | contig 46698 bp, 40 predicted proteins | sample PeaSoiSIISIP2007_FD_187696 | JGI IMG/M metagenome (GOLD analysis project Ga0209415, IMG submission 187696) | Peat soil microbial communities from Weissenstadt, Germany - SII-SIP-2007 (SPAdes) (version 2) | ecosystem: Environmental > Terrestrial > Soil > Wetlands > Peat | place: Germany... | reverse complement strand
CCACCCACGACACAGAAGGTTCAGATCAACCCCGGACTCTCGTTATCGCTGGATGAGAAATGGGGGTCACGTCACCCTCTAACTCTGACCATACCGTGAACTGCTTGTGAGCTTCGGCGCGTTTGATCTTGGCCTCGCCCCAATTTGGCGTTAGCGGATTGACGACCGTCACACATTCTTGGGCCCAAGCCATGACCGGATCGGCGCTATGCAGCCAATCGTGCAGTGCCACTTTGCTCGAGGGAGGGATGGTAAAATCGCGTTGCCGGATCACGCGCGAGGCCCCCTCAACCGACCATGCGAGGAGAAGATCGGTTTCTTCGTCGCCAATGCGCAACCCGATGTGTTCAACTCGCCCTTCAGGTGGGATTACGCGATTGAAGGTGATTACCAGGAGGCGCCGCAAAACGCCCCGATCTATGCCTCCAGTAAAGCCGGGCAGCGTGTTCGTGCAGAAGACATGCTGCGCAACGGGTCTGAAGGTGACCCCGGTGCGATACACTTCCCGCCCGATAACAGGCTCGCCGGTAATCGCCGACTTGAACGTCTCGCTGGCGATCGCGCTAGAGCTGGACAATTCATCCGCGGCGTTTAGGTACTTTCCCGCAAGCTGTGGGAGATAGCGCTCCTCCATCTTCGCGGCGGGGATTGAGGCGACCGCCTCTGGCGGGAGGAGGCTGCGGTATATATCGAGGACTTGACTCTTGCCGTTCTGGGCCGTCTCGCCTTTAAGGATAACCGCCTTGGGCTCCCTTAGTTTCGTCCCGTGGCCGGTCGCGGTCGCACCGGCGATCTCCTGCAGGAGCTGGATCTTTTGATCGGCATCGGGGTCGCTGCGGAACACGCCTTGAAGAAAGTGGCCGAGGAGCGGCGAAAAGGCCACAGCAAGGGCCAGTTCCTCCGTTGACCAACTGCCATCCCATTTACCCTTAAGCACGTGACGGCAGCGATGCTCAGGGTGGTGGGGCTCAAGGCTTGGGGTCCCGTCTGCGGCAAATCTGATAAAGCCCGAGGCGCAATTGATGCCGGCCGGGGCCTCGATGAAGAAGTCTGGTCGGGCAAGCATCGCGCCCATCTCGTGGATGACGCTGTCGATACGACCCTTGCCGAGCTTGACGACTTGCTTGCCGAACGGCTCTCCATCATATCGATGGACAATTCTCCGAAGCTCGGCCTCTTCGACTGCACGCCAATGGCTTGTGTCGTAAAACCAGAAGTCTCCCTCGCAATACGCGACTGGCCCAAACCGATCTTTCAGATCCTCTGCGACACATCGGGCAATTCCGATATCAGAATCATTGGGCAGCGGTCTCGGTGCCGGATAAGGGCGGCCGTCGGCGTCGGGCGACCATTCCTCGGTCGCATCGACAAGGTCCCTGATCGTATCGTCGCTCATGACGCCCTCCCGAGATCGTTGAAGTCGTAGCCCTCGGGCGGCTTTACGAGCCGAACGATCCGCCCTTCCTGATGCCAGCGCCGCGCAGCTATTTGGGCGGCCTTAAGCCCCACAAGGTCTGGATCGGCGGCGATCAACACCTCACGCACCTCTGGCGGCAGTAGCAGGGCTTGGAGGCCGCCGGCAGAGAGCGCCGCCCAAGTCGATATCCCGGTCGCTTGCATGATCGAGAGGCCGGTCTCGATCCCCTCCGACACGGCGACCTTAGAGGCGGGCATCGCCAGCCGAACCGCGGCACCGCGGATATTGCCCAACGACATCTTATTCGGTTCAAACGAAGGCTTGTCTGACCCATCCGCCAGCAGGAAAGTCCGGTGGACGCCCACGATCTCGGCCGGGGAACCGGCCCGCGAAGCGGCGGCAACCATGATCGGGTGCATCTCGCCATCCGAGGGGTGCTTCCCGGTCACATATCGGAGGGTCGGGGGGATCGCGTCTCGGTAACCACGAGCCCGCAGATAGGTCTCGACAATCGTCCCTTCCGCCGGCCAAGAGCGCTGCCACATTGCCATCGCAGCCCCGCAGTGGTCCGAACGCGACGCCGGCTTAACAGGCTTCGTACGGTATTTCCCTTGCGGTTCAAGGTGGCCGTCCGGCGATAGGTCGCCCCACAGATCAGCCTCTCGGAGCACGGATATGATCTCGCCGGGAGAGCAACCGCCTCCGTGACAATAGAACAGGGGGCGCCCGTCCCTCTGGGTGACGGAAAAACCTCGGTAGCCGCAAGATGGGCACTTTACCGTGAAACTGTCGCCGCTCGGGGTGAGGTCGTAGCGTTCAGCGATTTCAGCTGCAGTAGTCATTTCGTCACCTGCTTAAGAGCCACCGCACACCCGTCGACAGGGATGGAAGTCGTTGTCCGGAAGATGTGTGCGCGACCGTTGTGGTCTCGCGACGTTCGCGTGATTGCCTGCTACAGTCGGCGCGGCGGCACACACTGCCGCCGCGCCGACTGCGCTAATCTACGGCTCCTCACGCCGCACGCCGCGCTTGTTGGCGTGCAAGGAAGTCCGCAACCTGATCGTCATCCGGCCGATCCGGCGATCTACCGTCGCCAGGAGACGGCACGGTGCCGGCCAGATATTGGGCAAGGCTGATCAGAAAGGCAGCTGGCTCTGGTTCATTAGTACGCGCGACGGTTCGAATAACGTCACGCATCAGCACGTAGATGATGGTGGTCTTCTGAAGGCGGTCAAACAGGTGATTTGCGCCAGAGCGCGTTGCCGTTGCGCCGGCGCTATGATGCGCGATCTGTGCGACAGCCATTGCCGCCTTCTGAACGGCGACGGCGACTGATGTCACGGCTTTACGCTGCCTCTCGCTTAAAGGCTTGTACTTCTTCTCGAGGTAGATCTGGGGGTTGAGGCTGATCCCTGCCCGTTCGAACATAGCGAGAGCCTTGGCAAGTTGCGCCTCAGCATCGTTCAGCGGGGTCATGGTGCCACGCCCTTTTAGCGCCTCAGGACACGAACTTCTTGAGGCTTGGTCTGGGTACCCACCTTCGGCTGAGTACCATTGGCGGGGGGCGAGCTTGATAACCTTAGAGGGAAAATTTTGGGTCATAGCTAGGTGCCTCAGTGATGAGTGTTTCGGGTCGGGTGGACCTCGCACGTGGCAGCCTCGGGTAGCCTCGCGAGGCCAAAACGGGCAGGCTATTCAGGGCGCGCAGCGGCTGGGCGGCCCCCTGATGTATTGGGCCAGTTGCCCAACTGGAGGACGAACAGAGACGGCCGCGCGCCGTATTGCGGGCGCAGGATCGGTCATGGCGCTCTCCCGCTTGGGTCGACGACGGTTCGCCGTCTCTGCTCCCAGTCGCGAATAGCCGGGAACCACCAATAGTTACGGCCGTTGCTGCTGAGCCTGGTTGGTGCTGGGAAGGCGATCTGCGGATCGTGCTGCCAGCGCCAGATGGTCATGTCCGAAACCGGAAAGAGCTGTCGAAGCTCTCGACGACCGATGTATCGCGCGTCGCAGTGACCTGCCGGCGAGTTCCGGTATGTGCCTCTCGCGAGACGCCCGAGTTCTGACGGTGGCGGCTCCAAAGCGGTTTTTTGACCGTTCTCGCAATAACGCTGCTGAGGTCCAGCCTCGGGTTTGACCGGGTGAAGCTCCGCCTTGCTGTAATTAGATTGCGGTCTCATTGTTCGCCTCCGAGCGGCAGCGCTCATCGACGCATACACATCCGCCGCGGGGTCCGTTCAGAACAGTTTCAAATATTCATGGATATATCCAAAGCAAAAGATGGATATATCCAGAGAGTCTTGGATATATCCAGGTTACTCTTCTGGGTGATCCTGCCGCCAAGCGACTACAAGCTTTCTGATATGACCCAGCGAACCCTTCGCTTCTGGAAGCTTGTGGTACTCGCGTGAGAGCCATGGGGCGGAGTGTTTCATAATCCAATCTTGTCCGCGTTTCTCGTTTTCGTAACATTCATTGAGCCAGGAATAGACGCTAATTCGTACAGGATCAGGTTTAGTCTTCAGCCTCTTCCTCGGTTGGGAACCAGAGCTCTCTCTAACCCCAGAAGATTGACCAAGGCTCGAAGGTTGGTTCTGTGTCTCTCCGATATCTGTGCCCAAGACCTTTTCAACATCAGCGCGCCAAACCCGAATTCCGGCATAAAACCAATCAGAACCGTGGTTATCATCTATTTCAAAGCTATCATCGGCCCAATTAACGACGACTTGGTCTATCTGGTATTTAGCCAACGTGTCTGAAGAAGGGATGCCTTCTTGGGGTAAGGAGTTCTCCCTTTCAACGATGGTCGGATCCGACGCTGCTTCCAGCGGAACGGCGAGGCGCTTCCAGTCGATGCCGAAAGCTTCCGTATTGTCAGGCTTCGCGCAGGTAAGTTTCTCGTACCTGAGGTTCGACCACCATCCACGTTCAATTGGCACCCATTCACTGGAGCTCGGGTCGGGGAACGGCCCGGATTGCTCTGGTGGTGGTGGTTGTGGCAGCTCCGATCGCACCCCTTCCGAGCGCACCGTCCCATCGAAGAGCGCTTGGACTAGTTCTCGTCTCCCCTCCTCTAGAGCCAAGGCATCATCCGGGTACGCGTTGGCGTGGGTTTTCCGCAGCACACGAGCGAACAGGTTTGCTGCTTCGTCCAATCCAAGGAAAGGAGATTGATACATAGGCGGCCGAATTCCGGTGCGGCGCGGGAGCGGCCACCAATTCTTAGCTCCCCCGGATTGTGGAAGCGTTAAGCCTTAGCCGGCAGCCCGTCTCACGTCGCGGCCAGGCCCCATATTCTCGCGCGCCCGTTCCACAAGGTTCCCGAGATGATTTCCCCAGGCTTCCAGCGCCTGCCGTTTCTCGTTCAGATATTCATGGCGATCATAGATGCCGGTTACGCTGCGGTCGGCGTGGTTCAACACACGCCCGATAATGAACCGGCTTACGCCTAGCCGCCCCATCCCCGTGGCTGCCGTACGCCGGAGGTCATGGATCGTCCAAGGCTCGGAGGGCGTCTGGCTCACTGCATTACCTGATCCGGATGGTTGGTTCGCGCCGCCCTCGGCGAGCATCCGATCGAGCCGTTGCTTGGCCTTGCTGAAGCCGCCAAGGGGCCGATCGCCACGGGTGGTGAAAACGAATTCACCGATCCGCGGCACGTCGTCCAGAATTGCCCAGGCTAGCGGGGAAAGGGGAACGGCGTGAGCCCGATCTCCCTTGGTTCCAGCGGCGGCCAGTTCCCAAGTGCGCAACGTCCCGTCGATATCGGACCATCGCAGTGAGGCGATCTCGCCCTTTCGCTGGGCGGTGACGAGGGCGAACTTAAGGAAGAAACCGAAAGGGTAGGCGAGCGTATCGAGCGCCGTCCACAATCGCCTGATTTCGCCATCGCTGAGCGCACGCTCTCGCTTCGTCTCTGCACCCGGCTTGCCGACCCGGGAAACCGGGCTTGCCTCGATGATGTCCCGACTGATCGCCCAATTGAACAGCTTGCGCACCGCTGAGAGGGTCCGGTTCGCCATAACCGGCGCGCCGGCGTCAGCAATCGTATCGAGAAGATCGAGCACGTCGCGCCGTGTGATCGACTTGATGTCCCGACCACGCCATCTAAGCAGCACGTGCTTCTCGAAGATGCGACGCGTCTCCTTGATATAGGACGGACTGCGCTTTTGCGCTTCCAGGTGACGATGGATGAACTCGTCGACAACGCTGTCGACCGTATCGGGTGCCCGCCGCCCAGCCTGCTTAGCGGCACCGGGGTCAAGGCCTTCACCGACGGCTCGAAAGGCGTTGCGCGCCAGGTCGCGTGCCGCGCCGAGCTTGATCTTGGGGTAAGCGCCCAAAGTCAGCCGGTGTTTCCGGTTGCCCATCCGGTACATGGCGACCCAGCTCTTGGCGCCCTTATCAGTAACACGCAATCCAAAGCCCGGGAGTGCCGCGTCCCAGATCTCGAGCCGCCCAAAAGGAGGGGGTTTGATCGACGCGACGGCGCGATCGGAGAGAATTTTGCCTTTCATGGCGTAATTTCCTGGGGTACCATCGGGGTACCACGACATGGGCGTTAGCGGACGTATCGGGTCGATCGGTAATGTTATGCGAAATGGGCCTGATATCAAGGAATTCATTGATGAATTCCCGATTTATGGTTCGGCGGTGTTAGACGCCGTTATGTTAGGATACCTGACTTTTAATCAGTAGGTCTCGGGTTCGAATCCCGACGGGCTCACCACCAGCCAAAACCCCTATCGCTTACCGACCGGCACCGGGATACCGGGGATCTTCACCTTGGTCATGCCGAGGTGGTTGCGGCTGGTAAAGTAGAGCGACTTCCAGTCGTCGCCGCCAAAGGCGATATTGGTCGTCGCCGGCGCGCCGTGGACGATGCGGCCCAATTTCTTGCCGGTCTTGTCCATGACCCAGATGCCGCCGGCGCCGCCGCAATAGACATTGCCCTCGACATCGACCTTCATCCCGTCTGGCACGCCCGGCTCGGGTCCGCGCAGATCGGCGAACACTCGGTCGCTTGCCCGCACCAGCATGCCGTTCGGCATCATGTCGAAGGCGCGGATATGGCCGCGCCGCGTGTCGTTGATGTAGAGCACGGATTCGTCGGGCGAGAAGGCGAGCCCGTTCGGCAGCACGAAATCGTCGACCAGCAGCGAGTAAGTGCCCAGATCCGGGGTCAGCCGGTAGACGCCGGAGAAGGTCAGATCCCATTGCTGCGGCGGATTGGGATTGGTCCACGGGTCGGTGAAGTAGATCGCGCCGTCGGACTTCACCACGACGTCGTTGGGCCGGTTCAACTGGCGGCCCTGGAAGCTGTTGGCGATGACCGTGAGAGAGCCGTCGAGCTCCAGCCGGGTGACGCGGCGGCTATCGTGCTCGCAGGCAATCAGCCGTCCCTGCAGGTCGCGGGTCAGCCCATTGGCCCGGTTGGTCGGCTCCGAGAACAGCGACACGCCCTTGCCCGGGTCGTATTTCATCCGCTTGTTGTTGTGGATGTCGCTGAACAGCAGGTAGCCGCCCTCCTTCCACCATAGCGGTCCCTCGGCCGGCCCCTGGTCGCCGCCAAAGCCGTCGGCGAGGTCGTGGATCGTCTCCGACGTGTCGATGATCCGGTCGAGCGCCGGGTCGAGCCGTTCGATGCGCTTTTCGGGCATGGCATTTCCTCCGTATGGTTGGGCGTATCGGGCCACCTCCCCGTGCGAGGGTCAAGGTATTCGGATGGCGGAAGCGATTGCATTCGAGGAAGGCGGTGTCCGCGGCTTCCTGCATCGGCCGGAGAAGGCGAGCGGCGCCGGATTGGTGCTGACCCATGGCGCCGGCGGCGGTTGCCGGATGCCCTTGCTGGTCGCCGCCGCCGAGGCTTTCAGGGAAGCCGGCGTGACAGTGCTGCGCTGCGACCTGCCGTTTCGCCAGCGCCGACCGACCGGACCGCCCTCGCCCTCCGGCGCCGCCGCCGACCGCGCCGGGCTCCGCGAAGCGGTTGCCGCACTGCGCCCGACCGTCGCCGGTCCGGTCTTTCTCGGCGGTCAATCCTACGGCGGGCGTCAGACGACAATGCTGGCGGCAGATGAGCCCGGCGTGGCGGATGCGCTCTTGCTGTTCTCCTATCCCTTACACCCGCCCGGCAAGCCCGATCGGCTCCGCACTGAGCACTTCCCCCGCATCACCGTCCCGGCGCTGTTCGTTTCGGGCACGGCCGACCCGTTCGGTTCGCCCGCCGAGCTGCGCGCCGCGGTCGGGCTGATCCCCACTCCGACCCGGATCATCACCATCGATGGCGCCGGGCACGATCTCAAGCGCGGCCGGTTCGATCTCGCCGTCGTCGTCAAGGCGCTGCTGGCGCTGGTGCCGGCTTGAGCTATCATCGCGGCGGAACGTGCAAAGGTGCACCAATGGCCGACGGCGGCGGCGGGTTCATGGAGGCGGTGCAAGCGCGGGTCGCCGAGACGCTCGACGCCTGCACCCGCTGCGGCAAGTGCGTCGAGGCCTGCCCGATGGTCGTGCCGGCCGGTCTCGATCCCGCGAACGCGGTCGCGATCGTCGAGGGCACGCTCGACCTGCTCGCCGGCGGCCCCGGCACCCCCGACGAGCGCTGGGCCGAGGTCTGCACCAATAGCGGCAAATGCATCCCCGCCTGCGATTACGGGGTCAACCCGCGCTTCATGGTCAACATGGCCCGTATCGCCAGCATGAACGCGAAGAAGGGCGAGGCCGAAGTGCGGCGCGGCGCCCAGCAATACTTCAACTCGATGGGGCGCAGCACCCGCACCATCTCGCGCCTGCAATTGTCGCCCGAGGTGCTAGAGCAACTGGCGCCGCCGCTGCGCGCGCCCGGCGAGTACCAGACGCCGGACATCGTCTTCTATACCGGCTGCAACGTCATCAAGACGCCGCACATCGCCCTGCTAGTCCTGGAAGTGCTCGACGCGCTCGGGGTCAGCTACGAGGTCATGGGCGGCACCGCGACCTGCTGCGGCATCGAGCAATTCAAGCGCGGCGACCCGAAGGTAGCGGGCCGGCTCGGCTTCAACGCGATCGAGCGGCTGGCGCGGCCCGGCGCGCCGAAGGTCGTGTCATGGTGCCCGAGCTGCTTCATCCAGATCGGCGAGGTGGCGATGCCGGCCTACGCCGCTTCGACCGGGGCGACGATGCCATTCGAGATCGCCCCGCTCGCCGAGCTTTTCGCCGAGCGGCTCGACGATCTGCAGCCCCTGTTCACCCATCGGGTCGAGAAGCGCGTCGCGCTCCAGGAGCGCTCGGCGGTGCCGAGCATCATGGTCGCCGTGAAAGAGGTGCTACGCGCGATCCCCGGGCTCGAACTCGTCGAGCTCGACGTGCCGGTGATGAGCACCCAGGCGAGCCACCTCGCGGTGCTACCGCAATTCAAGGAAGAGCTGCGCCAGCGCGAGTTCGCCGCGGCGGCGGAGGCCGGTGTCACGACCATCGCCTCGATCTTCCACGCCTGTCACCGCGACCTCATCACCTATCAGCCGCGCGTGACCTTCGAACTGTTGAACTTCATGGAGTTGATCGGCGAGGCGATGGGCATCCACATCCCCGACCTCTACAAGCGCCTGCGGCTGATGGGCGACATCGACCAGATCATCGCCGACACCTCCGATATGATCGCCGCCAACCAGCTCGACCTCGACACCGTGCGCGACGAGATCGCCGCCGACATGTTCAAGGGCGGCTGAAGGTTTTCTGGCTCAAGCATTTGCTGTAATTCGCTATTCCTGCTAGGCCGGTTTGACTTGCGCGGCTGAGCGAGTTTCGCCCGATCGACACAGTTCAGCCGGCCGGGAGCAAGGGGACAGTCCATGGACCTGAAAGAGGCTGTCGCCGTCGCCAAAAACCAGATCGCCGATATCTTCGCCGCCGACCCACCGCAAAATGTCCGTCTCGAGGAATTCCTGTATGACGATCATCTCGGGGTCTGGTCTCTGACGATCGGGTTTGCCTTGAGTTCGGTTCCTCGGGCCCGCAGCTACAAGATCGTCCAGGTCATGGAGGCCAACAAATCCGTTCTATCCGTCAGGGATCGATAACGCTCTAGAGCTCCGCGTTCTGCGCGGTGAAGATTGAGCCGTAGCCCTGTTTCGACCAGTCCGGCGGCACCGGGCACGGGGTGGGGTCGAGATGCGCGACCGTCGCCGGCTGGCCGCGCACGATCTCGCCGGTATAGCGGCACGGGGTCGGGGTCGGCATCCAGGTGAAGGCGTCGGCCGAGCTGTAGACAAAGAGCGCCACCGGCCGCACCCGGTTGGTCGCGTTGGCGCGCGAGCCGTGCACCGTCCGGCAATTGATCGCGATCACCGTGCCGGCCGAGCCGGTGAGGTCCTCGGCGCGGCTCATCTCAATCTGCACATGGTCGGATTGGCGGATCGCGCCGCTCCACGCGCCCTTGTCGTCGCGGTGAACAAAGATCGGCCCGTTATGGCTGCCGGGAATGCAGGTCAAGGGCCCCTGCTCCACCGGCACGTCGTCGAGATAAATCCCCAGGGTCACCGGGCTGTAATTGGTGTGCGGCCAGGCCGGGATGTCCTGATGCCAATCGACGATCTCGCCCGAGCCCGGGTATTTGTAATTGAGCTTCGACGAGTGGAACTTGACGTCGGGCCCGACGAGATCGGCGGCGATGTCAGCGAGCGGCGATTCGCTGCAGATGCACCAGAAATCGGGGTGACGATCGACCAGCGCCCGCAGCCGCCGCACATGCGGATGGTCGGCGCGGTGCTGCGGGCCGATGTCGAATTCCTCGTTCGACGCGGCGACGGCGCGGCTCCTCTCGATAAATTCGGCCGAACGGGCGCGCAGCAACTCCAGCCATTCGTCCGGAATCAGGCCTTCGGCGGCGAGAAACCCGGTCGCGAAATAGCGCTCGCGCTGTTCCTGGCTCAGCACGCGCGGCTCGTGCGCGAGAATGGCTTCGGGCGTCATGCAGGTAATTCTAGGTCCGCGCGCCTGGCGATGACCAGCCATGAGCGAAGCGGGATTGCCATGCAGTTCCACGCAGGATAAATAGGCGCACCTACGCCTAATTACTGGCAACGGTGAGTTCGATGCCTTCCCGGCTCCCCTGGACGCTGATTGCCGCCGCCTCGGCGATCCTCTTGATCACCATGGGCGCGCGGCAGACGATCGGGCTTTTCATCGCGCCGCTCGACAGCGCGACCGGGCTCGGCATCGTCTCGATCAGTTTGGCGGTCGCCGTCGGGCAATTCGTCTGGGGCTTGGCGCAGCCAGTGTTCGGCGCCTTCGCCGACCGTTACGGACCAGGCCGGGTCATCACCTTCGGCGGGATCATGCTCGCCATTGGCACCGCGATGACCCCGTTCGTGCATTCGGAGTGGGCTCTGATCGGCACGCTCGGCATCGTCAGCGCGTTCGGCGCCGGCGCGGGCAGCCTATCGATCCTGATCGGATCGGTGATGCAGCGCCTGCCCGGCGAGCGGCGGTCCTTTTCGGCCGGGGTCATCAATGCCGGCGGCTCGCTCGGCCAGTTCGTCTTCGCGCCGATCGTGCAAATGGCGATCCTTGGCATCGGCTGGGTCGGCGCGATGCTCGGCGTAGCGGCGGCGACATTGCTGACCCTGCCGCTGGCGCTCCTGATGCGCCGAAAGAAGGTGCCGACGACGGCGGCACAAGCGGCCGCGCCAACCGAACCCGCGCTCAGTCTCGGCCAGCAGCTCAAGGTCGCCGCTGCCGAGCGCAGCTATTGGTGGCTGCATCTCGGCTTCTTCACCTGCGGCTTTCATGTCGCGTTTCTGGTGACGCATTTGCCGGGCGAGGTGCGGCTGTGCGGCTTGTCGCCGACGGTCGGCGCCAATTCGCTGGCGATTATTGGGCTGGCCAATGTTGCCGGCAGTCTCGGGGTCGGTTGGCTCGGCACGCGCTTCCGGCTGAAACACCTGCTCTTCTGGGTTTACCTCATACGCGCTGCAGCGATCCTCGTGTTCATGGCAGCGCCAAAGACCGCGACGACCTTCTATCTCTTCGCGCTCGCGCTTGGCGTTTCGTGGCTGGCGACCTTGCCGCCCACCGCCGGCATCGTCGGCAAGCTATTCGGCACGCGCTATCTGGCGACCTTGATCGGCCTGACCTTGCTGACCCATCAGCTTGGTGCGTTCTATGGCGCCTGGCTCGGCGGTGTCGCGGTTGCGCGTCTCGGCGACTACACCTGGATGTGGTACGCCGACGCGGCGCTGGCGACTTTCGCCGCGCTGATCAACCTGCCGATCCGCGAGGCGCCGGTGATGCGCGTGCCCGCCGTCGCCTGAGTCTGGACGCCCGGTCCTCCACCCGCCATCATCCTCCCGACACGCGGGGGGAGGAAAAGATGGCTGCGGGGCAAGACACGATCGAAGCCGATTTCATCGTCGTCGGCGCCGGCTCGGCCGGCTGCACGGTCGCGGCGCGCCTCTCCGAAGACCCTGGCACCCGAGTAATTTTGCTCGAAGCCGGCGGCGAGGATACCAACCGCTGGATCCACATCCCGCTCGGCTTTGGCAAGACCTTCGCCGACCCATCGGTCAATTGGTGCTACGAGACCGAGCCCGATGCCGGCGCCAATGGCCGCAAGGTGTTCTGGCCGCGCGGCAAGGTGCTGGGCGGGTCCAGCTCTATCAACGGCATGGTCTATATCCGCGGCCAGGCCGAGGATTTCGACCATTGGCGCCAGCTCGGCAACACCGGCTGGTCGTTCGACGATTTGCTACCCTATTTCCGGCGCGCCGAGCATCAGGTGCGCGGCGGCGACAAATTCCATGGCAGCGGCGGCCCCCTCGCCGTCTCCGATGTCGAGCGCCATCCGATCGCCGAGGCGTTCATCGACAGCGCGATGGCGCTGGGCTTCGAGCGCAACGACGACTTCAACGGCGCGCAGCAGGACGGCGTCGGCTATCACCAAACCACGACGCGCAACGGCAAGCGATGCTCGACCGCGGTCGGCTATCTGAACCCGGCGCGCGGCCGCGCCAATTTGCAGATCGTCACCCACGCGCATTCGGAGAAGATCGTCGTCGAGGGCAAGCGCGCGGTCGCGGTCCAGTACCGCCAGGGCGGCGAGGTGAAGACCGCCCGCGCCCGCCGCGAGATCGTCCTCTGCGGCGGTGCGATCGGCTCGCCCCAATTGCTGCTGCTGTCCGGCATCGGGCCGGCGGCGCAGCTGGCCCAGCACGGGATCGCCGTTGTGCAGGACTTGCGCGGCGTCGGCCAGAACTTGCAGGACCACTATTCGGCGCCGATCAAGCTCAAGAGCCGGCTGCCGGTCACGGTCAACGACGTGATGCTGAGCAACGTCAAGAAACTCAAAGTCGGGATGCAGTACTACATGTTTAAGACCGGCCCGCTGGCGATGATCAGCTCACCGGCGGCGCTCTTCGCCAAGACCCGGGCTGAGCTCGCTACCCCCGACATCAAATGCTCGATCTCGCCGTTCAGCGCCGACCGGCCGCAGGATGGGCTGCACAAATTCTCTGGCTTCACCATGATCGCCTATCAGCTGCGGCCGGAAAGCCGCGGCGAGATCAAATTGAAGAGCGCCAACCCGGCCGACCCGCCGGCGATGATCCCCAATTACCTCTCCGACCCGGTCGATCAGCAGACTATCGTCGACGGGCTGAAACTGTGCCGGCAAATCCTCGCCCACCCGTCGCTCGCGCGCTTCATCGCCGAGGAGTTCCAGCCCGGACCGGGGATCACGAGCGATATCCAGCTGCTCGACTATGCCCGCCAGCGCGGCGGCACGGTCTATCACCCGACCAGCACCTGCAAGATGGGGGTCGACGCGATGGCGGTGGTCGATCCCCAGCTCAGGGTGATCGGCATCGAGGGACTGCGCGTCGCCGACGCCTCGGTGATGCCGACCGTCATCTCGGGCAACACCAACGCCGCGACGATCATGATCGGCGAGAAACTCGCCGACATCGTGCGCGACAAGCTGTGCCTCGCAGCGTAGGGCGGAAAAGCTTGCCCGCGGGCTTAGCCGCGGGGCAGCGCCTTCCGCCGACACCGCACCATCCGATGCGGATGACGCTTCGCTTATCCGCCGTACGCCACTAGACTTTCGGCCAATCGAGCGGAGGCTGTCATGACCGCGATCCACACCGCGCGTTTCGATCACAAGATGGCCTGGCGCGGCGGCGATTTCAGCAAAGACGACATCGCCTTCGACCTGACCGCGCGCCATCAAGCAGCGCTCAAAGACGTGCTGCACCGGACGGCGAAGGCCGATATCGCCCAGATCATGCCGGCGGATTGCCGGCATCCGGCGCTCGATGCCGATCTGGAGCGCGTGTTCGACGAAATTCAGGACGGGCGCGGCATCGTCATCGTGCGCGGCATCCCGGTGGCGGGTCACTCGGTCGAAGAGGTCAGCCGCATGTTCTGGGCGCTCGGCGCACATTTCGGCCGCGGCGTGTCGCAGAGCGCGCTGGGCGACGTGCTCGGCCAGGTGCGCGACGAGACGCCGCCCGGCGGTGAGGAAAGCGCGCGCGGGTATACCAGCCGCCGCGAATTATCGCTGCACTGCGACCTGGCGCAGATCGTCGGGCTCATGTGCGTGCGCCAGGCGCGCGCGGGCGGCGAAAGCCAATATGCCTCAGGGCTCGCCATTCATAACGAGATCGCCGCCACACGGCCGGACCTGCTGCCGGTGCTCTATCGCGGCTTCCCCTATCACCGGCGTGGCGAAGAAGCGCCCGACCAGCCCTGCGTCACCCCTTACGACATCCCGGTTTTCTCGGTGCGCGAGGGGCAGCTCAGCACCTTCATGGTCGGCGAAATCTTCAACGCCGCGTTCCGCGAGTTGAAGCGCGCCTTCACCAAGGAAGAAATCGAGGCGATCGATCTGTTCCGCGCGACAGCGCAACGGCTGCAGTTCGAGACGCGCCTCGAGCCGGGGGAAGCCACCTTCCTCAACAACTACACGGTCATGCACGCCCGCTCCGAATTCGAGGATTGGGACGAGCCAGACAAGAAGCGGCTGATGCTGCGCTTGTGGCTCGATGCCGAGCGCAAGGTCCGGCCGCATGTGCCAGAAATTCACATATACGAGAATAAGGACGGGCGCAGCGGCATCGATTATCAGCCGGGAAGGCTCCCGGCGGTCGCCGCCTATCGCGCTCCGGACGCGCTGGTCCGCCAACCGGTGGCCGCGAAGTAGCCTTGGTCATGGCCGAGAGCGATCCGGCCCAACGCTACCGCGCCAATCTGCAAGGCGAGGTCGACAGCGCCGGGCTCTACCGCGCGCTCGCCGATACCGAGGGCGATCCGAAGGTCAGCGAAGTCTATCGCCGCCTCTCCGCGGTCGAGGAGGCGCATGCCGAATATTGGCGCGGCCAGCTCGCTAAGATCGGCGCCAAAGCCGGCGCGCTGCGGCCCGACTGGCGCAGCCGGGCGCTCGCCTGGCTGGCGCGACGCTTCGGCCCGCAATTCATCCTGCCAACCCTCAGCACCTTGGAGCGGCGCGATGTCGGCTCCTATGACAGCCAGCCCGAGGCCGTCGCGGGCGGGCTGCCATCGGCGGAGCGCTCGCACAACCGCGTCGTCCAGGCGCTGGCGTCATCGTTCCCAGCCGGCGCCGCGGGCTCGACCCTGGCCCAAGTCGAAGGCCGGCACCGTTCCGGCGGCAACGCGCTGCGCGCCGCGGTGCTCGGCGCCAATGATGGGCTGATGTCCAATCTGAGCCTGGTAATGGGCGTCGCCGGGGCCGAGGTCTCCGGCAAGACGGTCCTGCTGACCGGCATTGCCGGGCTCATCGCCGGGGCCTGCTCGATGGCGATCGGCGAGTGGCTCTCGGTCACCAGTTCGCGCGAATTGAGCCAGAAGCAGATCGACATTGAGGCCGACGAGCTGGCGCACGCACCGGAGGAGGAGAAGGAGGAGCTGATCCTCATTTACCAGGCCAAGGGTCTCGACGAGGCGCAGGCCCGTGCGCTCGCCGACAGGCTCATGTCCAACAAGGACACCGCGCTCGACACGCTGGCGCGCGAGGAGCTGGGGATCGACCCGGCCGAGCTTGGCGGCTCGCCGTGGGCAGCCGCCGCGTCGTCCTTCGCGCTGTTCGCGACAGGCGCGATTTTCCCGGTGGCGCCGTTCTTCTGGCTTACCGGACTCGCCGCAATTGCCGCCAGCGCCGCGCTCAGCGGCCTAGCGCTGATGGCGGTCGGCGCCGGCACGTCGCTCTTCACCGGACGGTCGTTCGCCTTCTCGGCCGCGCGTCAGCTTTTCGGCGGCCTCGCCGCCGCGGCCATCACCTATGGCATCGGCCGGCTGATCGGGGTCGCGGTGACGGGTTAGCTCACCAGAGCTGCACGAAAATCAGGATCATCCCGACCACCGACACGGCCCAGGCCAGGGTGCGCAGCCACGGGATACCGGCGAGGTAGATGAGCCAATGGGCGAGCCGGCCCCAGAAGAACAATTCGGCGCCGAGCAGCGTCATCGGGCTCGCCTTATTGGTGATCTGCGCGATCAGCACCAGCGCGATAAACAACGGCAGGCTTTCGAGCATGTTGCGGTGCGCCCGCTGCGCCCGCCCAGCGAACCCGTGGAGGGTCGAATGAGTTTCCCGGTTGCCGGCCAAGGTGCCGAGGCCGATCTGCGCGCTCGCCGCCATCGCCGCGATCACGACCTCGATGAATGTCAACGCCACCGACCATAGCAGCAGCTTCAAATCGGGTGTCATCGCGCCCTCCCCGGCTCATCGGTTGGCGCCAGCGCGGAAATTCGCGCTGCCGGCTCGCTCGAAAGAGTGGCGGTTTTCAGCCGTTGGATCAACCGAAGCGTTCACTTTTACCGCGCCGACGCGGAACGACCGCCGTACGCGGGCGGAAAGTAGAACTAGACAGCGAGCCGGTAGAAGCGCGCCGCTGTCCCGGCGAAGAGATCGGCTTTCTCAGAGGCCGAGGCGCCGCTAGCGAGCCGCTTGAACGCATTCCACATCACCGGATAGCTGCACGCCCCCTTGTCGACCGGGAAGTTGCTCTCGAACATGCAGCGATTGGCGCCGAAATCCTCGATGCAGGCCTCGACATAAGGGCGCCAGGCATTGGCCATCTCGCCCGAGGACGGCGGCAACGGCGCTAGATGGAAATCGAACGCGTTGACGATCATCGCCAGCCCGCCGAGCTTCACATAGACGTTGGGACACTTCGACAACTCCTTGATGGCGGCGCGCCAGACCGGGAACACCTCGCTGCGCTTATACGGCCCGACCCCAAGCGGCCCGCCGAAATGGTTGAGCACGATCTTGGTCTCGGGGCACTCGCGCGCCACCTCGGTCAGCATCTTGATCTGCGGATGGTAGATCCAGGCTTCGAAGGTGAGGTTGTGCGCGGGAAGCCGCTTCATCCCGCGGCGGAACTCGGGCTCCTCCATCAACCCAGCCGTCGGGACATAAGACGAGCCGCTGATGATCGCCGGATCGTAGGCCGCGATCTGGCGAATGCCGCGGAAGCGCCCGCCGGCCGCCGCGATCTGACCTTCGAGAACCGCATCGACATTGGGCAGCCGCAGATCGGCAAAGCTGACGATGCCGGCGCAAATCTTGGTCTTGCCGCCACGCCGGTCGCCTTCCTCGGCGATGGTGCGGACAAACTCGCTCTCGCCGATGGCGCGCATCTCCTCCGGCCCGCTGGTGCGGTAGCCCGAGCCGCATTGGATGAACACGGTGGCGACGATGTTATGGCCGGAATTGCAATCCGCCAGCAACTCGTCGAGCAGATAGCGGCTGCCGGGATGGTCCCACAGATGATGGTGCGGATCGACGATTGGCAGGCCGGGTCCGAGGATTTCCTCGGTCAGCTTGCCGAGCCACTCCGGATTGGGCAGCGGGCGGGGATAGGCGCGGGCTTCGACTGGCATGGCGATCTCCCTGAGAGTAGCGGGCCGATTTGACAGCGCCGCGTGCTGACGTCACCGTTCCCCAATCCCACCGCGAAATCAACCGGCCGCAGGAGAACCCCCTCATGACCGATCCTTACGCCCGCTACACCCGGCTCAAATTCGACCGGCCGCATCCCAAGGTGCTGCGGGTGACGATGGATAACGGGCGGATGAACACCGCCGACGAAGCGATGCACGCCGAGCTTGCCGACATCTGGCGGGACATCGACCGCGACGACAGCGTCCATGTCGCGATCCTCGCCGGCGCCGGCAAGGTGTTCTCGGCCGGCGGCGACTTCAACATGATCAAGAGCGCCACCGAGGATTTCAACGCGCGTGCCCGCCAATGGAAGGAGGCGCGCGAGATGGTCTATGGCGTCATCAACTGCAACAAGCCGGTGGTGAGCGCGATGCGCGGCGTCGCGGTCGGCGCGGGGCTGGTCTGCGGCATCCTCGCCGATGTGTCGATCGCGACCAAGGATTGCCGGATCATCGACGGGCATACGCGGCTCGGGGTCGCCGCCGGCGACCACGCCGCGATCGTCTGGCCGCTGCTCTGTGGCCTGGCCAAGGCCAAATACTATCTGCTCACCTGCGATCAGATCTTGGGTGAGGAAGCCGAGCGTATCGGTTTGATAACGTTCGCCGTTGACGACGATCAGCTCGATGCGAAATCGATCGAAGTCGCGACCAAGCTCGCCGAAGGCGCGCAAAGCGCGATCCGCTGGACCAAGAGCGCGCTCAACAATTGGCTGCGCATGATGGGGCCGACCTTCGATGCCTCGCTGGCTTTGGAATTCTTCGGCTTCGGCGGCCCGGACGTGAAGGAAGGCCTCGCCTCGCACCTCGAAAAGCGCAAGCCGAATTTCCCGCCGGCGCCGCCGATCTAGCCCGCCAACCGTTTGGCGGCGATTCCGCCCCCGTCGCATGGCCGCTTAGCGCCGTAAGCGGGCATGCGTCCGTCGAGTCTCACGACACCGATGTCGGCTCCCACTGCCCGCTGCCTTTTCCTGTTTTCCTAGAAGAAGACATAGGACCGGACCACGACGTTCTTGCGGCATGGGGCATTGAGCGGCACGGTCGGATCGATGCAGGCGGTGTGGAACGACCAGCGCGAGACCGAGCCGTCGGTCACCGAGTCGTAGCATTTGAGCATCGAGACCTCGGTCGGCGTCTGGCGGGGGAACCAGTACCACTCGTGGTCGGGACGGTAGGTGAAGCGGGTGGTCTCGCCGACGCGGTCGTCGTAGATGCGGTAGTTGGTGATGTAGGGCTGGTCGGCGAAGGACGGCCAGGCGCAGAGCACAAACGGGAACTGTTCGATCGTCTCGATCGGCTTCGCGAGGTTGATCGACATGAACCGCCGCGACATCTTCGCGTCGGCTTCTTCCTCCGTGTAGTGCTGCTGGCGCCCGAAATTGCGCAGGTTCTTGGTGAGCAGCTCGCGGCAGCGCACGCGGCCGCTGTTGTCGTTCAGGTCGTTGTGCACGAGGTTGGCGTAATTGGCGTTGACGCCGGGGTTCTTGCCATCCTGGTCTTCGGTGCGGTCGCCCTTGTAGTCCTTGTCGAAGACATCGTGGTTGTAGACGAGCGCATCGGTCGCGTCGGGGAAGAACTCGAGAAGCAGCTGCTCGATCTCCGGGTAGTACACCCGCTCTACCTCCGCCGCATCGTAGATGTTCGTGCATTTGGACTTGAGGTGGGCGAGCGACAGGCCGAGCTTGTCCATGCATTCGGGGCTGCTGGGCGAGAGGCCTGGATAGTACTCGCCGATGCGCCGCGCGTCGCGCAGCACCTGCGGGAAATAGAGGTCCCGCCGTCGGTTACCACCCCGCTCGTTGGTGCGCAGGATCGCCGCTGTTTCGGCGCGCGCCGGGTCCCGCCAGATGGCATTGGACGGCACCACGGAGTAGCTCGGCCGCTCGTAGACGGTATAGGGCAGCGGCAACGCCACCCCGCCCGGCGGGGCCTTGATGCTGTTCGACTGGCGGATGTAGTTCAGGCACTCGTCGTAGCTGCGGAACGCGACACCCCATTTGGTCTTGATCGGCCCCGGTGGCGCCTTGTCGAGCATGTCGGTAAGGCGCTGGCTCTCACCTGAAGCGATCTCGGCGAGCGCGTCGTCGAGCGCCACGGCGGTTCCCGCATCGCCGTCCCGGTCGAACGACATGTAGGACAGCCCGCCATGCGCGGCGAAGGGTTCTGGCTGTCCTGCCGTGCGCTGCAACGGCGGCACATAGGCGACCGTACCGTCGTGCGCGTCTGCCGTGACGTTGGTGTCGGCGACCTCGAACTGGCTCATGGCATACCTCCGATTATCTCGGCCTTACCGTGGCACACAGAGCCTGTTTTTTCCAGACCATGCAGCGGGTGGCTTGGGGCAAGACCGGCCAAGGCGCACACATGTGGGCTGATGAATCGGCTGGTTGACCCGCCGGCCTGATAGGCGGAACCTTGCGGCAGCAATTTGCGGGAGGACGCTATGAAAGTCGGCATCGCGCTCAACATGCTTTGCCAGGAAGGCCGCTCGGACGCCTCGGTCGTCGCCGAGCATCTGGCGATGGGCGACCTCACCGAGCCCTTGGGCTTCGACTCGCTGTTCGCGCTCGAGCACCACTTCACCGGCTATGCGATGTCGCCGGCGCCGACCCAGCTGCTCTCGTATTTCGCCGGCCGCACCAAGCGCATCCAGCTCGGCACCGCGGTCATCGTGCTGCCATGGCACGATCCGGTACGCGTCGCCGAGCAAATCGCGCTCCTCGATATCCTCTGCGGCGGGCGTTGCGTCTTCGGCTTTGGCCGCGGCGCGGCGAGCGTCGAGTACGAAGGCTTCCGCATCCCGATGGGCGAGGCGCGGCCACGCTTTGTCGAGGCGGCGCAGATCATCGTCAAGGCGCTGGCAAACGACAGCTTCGAGCACCAGGGCGAATTCTTCCAAATCCCGCGCACATCGATCCGGCCGCGGCCGATCTCGCACCCCGAGCGCCGCTTCCATGCCTCCGCGGTCAGCCCCGACTCGGCCGAGATCATGGCGAAGCTCGGCTTCGGCATCCTGATGGTCATGCAGAACGAATGGCCGAAAGCGGCCGAGGACATCGCCCGCTACCGCGAGATCGCGATCGCCGCCGGACATACGCCGCGCCCGCCAATCATCCTCACCAATGTCTGCTGCGCCGAGAGCCGCCAGGAGGCGCATGAGCGCGCGGTCAAGTATCTCGGCCTCAAATGGCAATCGATCGACGACCACTACCATTTCTCGGACGGCCACCTCTCGACCGTCAAAGGCTACGAGAGCTACGGCAAGATGGCGCGCACCTACGCCAAGATCAACGAGAGCGCCGAGACGCGCCAGAAGGCGACCGATTTTTACGTCGGCATCCAGATCGTCGGCACGCCCAAGGATTGCCTCGAAAAGATCGCCGAATTGCAGCGCTGCACCGGAATGGACCACCTCGTCACCGAATTCTCGTTCGGCGGGCTGCCGCACGAGGAGGGCGAGGTCAACATGCGGCTCTTCGCCGATAAGGTGATGCCGACCCTGCAGCGCGACCCGGCCTTCGCCACGCCGGCCGGCGGCCCGGTCGCCGTGACCCAGCCCGCCACCGCCAAGGAGCGCCTTTTTGCGCCAGCCTAGCCGCGTTCTGACACACCTTCGGCTATTTCTGCTGCTTTTGCCGGCGACGCTGACCGGTTGCGCGGCGCCTTCGCAAAGCTCTAGTAATTCGGAAGCTATGCAGGCACGGAAGTCGGCGATTTCGCGCCAGTTCCAGAACGATTGGGAAAGATGTGTTGATGCCTCGTTCCGAGTGACGCGCCAAGCAACGTCAGACAAAAATGCAGCGGCTGAGCAAGCGTTCATGTCCTGCAAGTCGGAAGAGGATGCAATGAACTCCCTTTACGATCCGTCCATCAACGCGCTCGTCATGCCGCATTTCAAAGCAGAGGCAAAGCGTCTGCTAGTTGATCGCGGTTATCTGGAGCAGCGATAGAGTTAGGCAAACGCTCGCTTAAACGCCGCCCACACCGCGCGCTGGGCGTTCATCGCGTCGTCGACCGCCGGCATCATCCCGAAGAAGGCGTGGATCATCCCGGCATATTCGTGGCGCTCGACCGGCACGCCCGCCTGCTTTAGGCGGTCGCCGTACTCCGCCCCCTCGTCGTGCAGCACGTCGCACTCAGCGGCGATGACGATGGCCGGCGCGACTCCCTTGAGGTTTGGCGCCAAGAGCGGTGAGGCGCGCCAATCGGTGGCGTCATCCATCGTCCGCAGGTAATGGTCGCGGAACCAGCGCATCGCATCGGCGGTGAGGACGCCGCAGCCGGTCGCATACTTCGTGTAGCTTTCGCTGCCCATGCGGAAATCGGCGACCGGGTAGACCAACGATTGCAGCCGCAATTTCGGCCCACCCTTGTCGCGCGCGATGATGGCGACCACCGCGGCGAGGTTGGCGCCGGCGCTGTCGCCGTGAACGCCCAGCCGGTCGGGGTCGGCGCCGAGGCTCGCGGCATTGGCATGCACCCATTCGAGCCCCGCCACCGAGTCTTCGACAGCCGCCGGGAAGCGGTGCTCCGGCCCCATCCGGTAGTCGACCGAGACGACCACCGCCTCGGCGCCGCCACAGAGATTGCGCGCGACCAAATCGTGGGTGTCGAGGCTGCCGATCACGTGCCCGCCGCCGTGGTAATAGACGATCGCCGGTCGCGTTCCCGCAGCATTCGGCCAGTAGATGCGCACCGGCATCGCGCCCGCCGGGCCCGGGATCGTCCGGGTCTCCACCCGCGCGACCGGCAGGGGCTCGGCCTTGCGCGAGGCCGCGGTCGCTTCCATCTGCGCCCGCGCTTCGGCCGGGGTCATGGCCTCGATCGCGCGCAGGTTCATCCCGGCCATCGCTTCGAGGACCTTCTCGATTTGCGGGTGTAGGTTCGGCATCGTTTTCCCCTGGGCTCTCGCGCTGCGTTATGATGACGCGCGGAGCGGCGACGTGTCACGCGGAAGCCGCTGTGTCGCTAATGCGACGCCTTCTCTGCGGGTAGTGGTCCGAGGGGACCAATTTCTTCGTGGTACACGCTGATCGGATCATAGCGGAAACGCAGTTGGAACATTCCCCATCGCATGCCAGTGCCAATCCGTTCCTTTTGCGGGTCGGGGAGAAAGTACGCACGCTTCGCAACCGACGCGGCATGACACGCCGTGCACTCGCAGCGCAGGCCGAAGTATCCGAACGATATCTGGCGCAACTCGAGACGGGCAGTGGAAATTGCTCGATCGCTCTGCTGCGACGCATTGCCGACGCCGTAAGCGTCCCGATCGCTGAACTCGTCGACGATCGCGAACGTCCGATCGAGACGATGCTGCTGGTGCAGATGCTCGAACGGCTCTGTCCGAGCCAGATCGTCGAGGCGCGCGAGCTCCTGCTATCGCGGTTCGGCGGCACGAACATAGAAACGCGGTCCGGGCGCATCGCCTTGATCGGCCTGCGCGGAGCCGGCAAATCGACCCTAGGGCGGATGTTGGCCGAACGCCTTGGCGTTCCCTTCATCGAGCTCGATCGCACCGTCGAGCAACAGAGTGGGATGGCGCTAGCCGAACTGTTCGAAATGCTCGGACAAGCCACCTTCCGGCGCGTGGAACGGACGGCGCTAGAGACGATCTTGCACGAGACGCCGCGTTTTGTGCTCGCCACCGGCGGAGGCCTGGTGACCGAGCCAGGCACGTTCGAGTTGCTGATCGCCTCCTGTTTGACAATCTGGCTACGCGCCACGCCGCAGGAACACATGGCGCGCGTCATCGGGCAGGGCGATCTACGCCCAATGGCGGGCCATAAGCAGGCGATGGATGATCTCGTCTCTATTCTGGCAAGCCGCGAGCCGCTTTACGGTAGGGCCGATCTGACCCTCGATACGGCAGGACAGACGCCTCATCAGAGCCTTGCCGAACTGCTTGCGCTGCTCGGCGGCAGGCTGGAACGGCAAGCGTCAAGAGTGCGCGGCGCGAAGGGCGGCAGCAAATGATCATGTAATTTATTTCCACTTCTTGACCCAAAATCTCTTCATTCGGGCTTAAAACGCATTATAATGCAGAAAGGCAGGGAGGATATGAGCGACGCCAACGGCAACGCCGCCGATTATTTTGTCGCGCGCCATCTGCGCGAGGGGCGCGGCGACCGCATCGCCTTTGCCGATCCGTGGCGCAGCCTCACCTATGCCGAACTCGACGCTGCCTCCACTCGGTTCGCCGCCGGGCTCAAGGCCGCCGGCATCGAGCGCGAGCGGCGCATCGCCCTCATCATGCTCGACACGATCGATTTCCCGATCGCGTTCTGGGGCGCGCTGCGCGCTGGGGTGGTCCCGATCCCAATCAATACGCTCCTGCCGCCCGACATCATCGGCTACATCTTGCAGGACAGCCGCGCCGCCGCGCTGTTCATCTCAGCGCCGCTACTGGAGCCGCTGAAATCGGCGGCGCGCCGGGTCGGTCGCGTCGTCGTCAGCCACCCCGATGGCACCGCTGCCGGCTTCTCCGATTTTCCCGCCGGGCGTAATTCGTCTTCTATCGAAGAATGCTCGCCCGACGAGACCGCGTTCTGGCTCTATTCGTCGGGCTCGACCGGGGCGCCCAAGGGGGCGCGCCACGTGCATTCGAGCCTCAAGGCGACCGCCGACACCTACGCCGCCACGGTGCTGAAGCTCACCGAGGACGATGTCGTGTTCTCGGTGGCGAAGCTGTTCTTCGCCTACGGGCTCGGCAACTCGATGACGTTTCCAATGGCGGCCGGCGCCTCGACCGTGCTCTTCCCCGACCGGCCGACCCCGGATGCGGTGCTCGACATCATGCGGCGGCATCGTCCGACGCTCTTCTGCGGCGTGCCGACGCTCTACGCGGCGCTGCTCGCGCATCCCGAGCTGGGACGCGGCGCCGGCTCCGACCGGCTGCGCCTCTGCATCTCGGCCGGCGAGCCGCTGCCCGAGCATATCGGAACGCGCTGGCGCGAGAAGACCGGCTGCGACATCCTCGACGGCATCGGCTCGACGGAGATGCTGCACATCTTCCTGTCGAACCGTCCGGACGACATCCGCTACGGCAGTACCGGCAAGGCCGTGCCGGGCTACAAGCTGCGCATTCTCGATAACGACGGGAACGAGGTTCCCGACGGCGAGAGCGGCGAGCTGGTGGTGCGCGGCCCCAGCGCCGCCGACGGCTACTGGAACCAGCGCAACAAATCCCGCCGCACCTTCCGGGGCGAGTGGACCCATACTGGCGACACCTACACCCGCGACGCCGACGGCTACTACCGGTACTGCGGCCGTACCGACGACATGCTCAAGGTCGGCGGCATCTGGGTGTCGCCGTTCGAGGTCGAGGAGGCGTTGATCGCGCATCCTGCCGTGCTGGAGGCGGCGGTCGTCGGTCACCCCGACGCTGATGGCCTGATCAAGCCCAAGGCCTTTGTCGTCTTGCAGGAGTCGGCGCAGCACGAGGATCGCGCTGCCCTCGCCGCAACCTTGCAGAACGCGGTCAAGGATCGCATCGGCGTGTGGAAGTACCCGCGCTGGATCGAGTTCGCCGATACCCTGCCCAAAACCGCAACCGGCAAGATCCAGCGTTACAAGCTGCGGGATCAATAGAATTGCTCGTCATCATATTCTCACGCTCCCCGGCGAAAGCCGGGGCCCATGTTTCAACCGCGCGAACAGCGGATAGATGGGTCCCGGCCGGAGCCTGTCCTCGGGCCGCGCGAAGCGCGGACCCGTGGGCCGGGACGATCGGCGTCATGGCTTCCCTATGACACCGATCGATTTCCGCACCGACCCCTCGCGTTACCGTCACTGGCGGCTGGACTGCAACGGCCCAATCGCGACCTTGACCCTCGATGTCGATCCTGCCGGTGGCCTCTATCCCGGCACCGAATTGAAGCTCAATTCCTACGATCTCGGCGTCGATATCGAGCTCGCCGACGCGGTCCAGCGCCTGCGCTTCGAGCATCCCGAGGTGCACGCGGTCGTCATTGGCTCGGGCAAGGACAATGTGTTCTGCGCCGGCGCCAATATCGGCGCGCTGGCCAAATCAACGCATGGCGACAAGGTCAATTTCTGCAAATTTACCAACGAGACCCGCCTGGCGATCGAGGACGCGTCGGAACATTCCGGTCAGCGCTACCTCGCCGCGGTGAGCGGCGCCGCGGCCGGCGGCGGCTACGAGCTGGCGGCCTCGTGCGACTGGATCACCCTGATCGACGACCGCCGCTCGTCGGTGTCGCTGCCCGAGTTGCCGCTGCTCGCGGTGCTGCCTGGCACCGGCGGGCTCACTCGCCTCACCGACAAGCGCAAGGTTCGCCGTGACCGCGCCGACCTGTTCTGCACGACCGAGGAAGGCGTGCGCGGCCAGCGCGCGCTCGACTGGCGCCTTGTCGATGAGATCGCGCCGCCCTCGTCGTGGGACGAGCGGATCGCCGAGCGCGCCGCGGCGTTGGCCGCCACTTCCGACCGGCCGGCCGATGCTAAGGGCGTCGTGCTGCCGCCGCTGGAGCGCGAGATCGGCGACAGCGCCGTCACCTATCCAAACCTGCGTGTCGCGCTCGACCGCGCCAAGCGCCGCGCCGAGATCACGGTCTACGGACCGGACACTCCCCCCAAGGCGGCCGCGGACGTCCACAATGCCGCATTCTGGCCGCTGGCGCTGGCGCGCGAACTCGACGACGCGATCCTTCATCTGCGCGCCAACGAGCCCGAGCTCGGCATTATCGTTTTCCGCAGCGAGGGCGATCCCGGCGCGGTAGCCGCGATTGACACGCTGCTCGACGAGTGCGCCGACGATTGGTTCGTCCGCGAAATCCGCCTCTATTGGAAGCGCGTGCTGAAGCGTATCGACATGACCTCACGTAGCCTCTTCGCGCTGATCGAGCCGGGGAATTGCTTCGTCGGCTTTCTGGCCGAACTCGTTTTCGCCGCCGACCGCGCGCTGATGTTCGCCGGCAGCCGCGCTGGCGACAACCGGCCCGAGGCGACGCTCAGCCTGTCGGCGCTCAATTTCGGCGCTTTCCCAATGGGCAACGGGCTGTCGCGCCTGGCGACCCGCTTTCTCGGCGAACCCGCCAGCCTGGAGCGCGCCAGCGAAGCCATCGCCGAACGGCTCTCGGCGGAGGATGCCGAGCGGCTGGGCCTCGTCACCGCCGCCTATGACGAGGTCGATTGGGACGACGAAGTGCGCCTGATGCTGGAGGAACGCGCCAGCTTCTCGCCCGACGGGCTAACCGGGCTCGAGGCCAATCTGCGCTTCGCTGGGCCGGAGACGATGGAGACCCGCATCCTCGGACGCCTTACGGCCTGGCAGAACTGGATTTTCCAGCGCCCCAACGCAGTCGGCGACGGCGGCGCGCTCAAATCCTACGGGACCGGCAAGCGCCCCCATTTCGACCCGAGGCGGGTTTGAATATCGATGCTAAAATTGCCGCAATGGCGTGCTACGCCTCACCACATGCTATAGCGAGGAAAGGTTTTTTGCTGCTGATTAGCTGTTTTAGCAGCAAAACCGGCCTCGCGAGGAGCTGACCGATGCCCAGCGATATGGCGGTCGATTACGACGGGCTGATCCCCAACAATGTCGGGCTCAACGCCGACCCGCGGCTACGCCGCGCGCTCGAACAGTGGCATCCCTCCTACCTCGATTGGTGGATGGACCGCGGGCCCGACGGGTTCCAGGCGGCCGACGTTTATCTCCGCACCGCGGTCGGGGTCGACCAGGAAGGCTGGGCCAAGTTCGGCTATGTCCGCATGCCCGAATACCGCTGGGGCATATTGCTGGCGCCGCAGGTCGAGGGCCGCACCATCGGCTTCGGCGCCCACAAAGGCGAACCCGCCTGGCAAGAAGTGCCGGGCGAATACCGTGCCATGCTGCGCCGGCTCATCACCGTGCAGGGCGACACCGAACCGGCCTCGGTCGAACAGCAGCGCCGCTTGGGCGCGACCGCACCGTCGCTCTACGACCTCCGCAATTTGTTTCAGGTCAATGTCGAGGAGGCGCGGCATCTCTGGGCGATGGTCTACCTGCTGCAGAAGTATTTTGGCCGCGACGGGCGCGAGGAAGCCGAAGACTTACTACGCCGCCGCTCCGGCGACCGCGACAGCCCCAGGCTCCTCGGCGCCTTCAATGAGCGCACCCCCGACTGGCTCGCCTTCTTCATGTTCACCTTCTTCACCGACCGCGACGGCAAGATGCAGCTGCACGCGCTGGCGCAATCGGGGTTCGACCCGCTGTCGCGCACCTGCCGCTTCATGCTGACCGAGGAAGCGCACCACATGTTCATCGGCCAGTCGGGGATCGGCCGGGTGCTGGAGGCGACCTGCGCCGCGATGAAGAAAGCCGGGATCAATGATCCGACCGACATCGCCCGAGTGCGCAAACTCGGCGTTATCGACCTGCCGACGATGCAGAAGCGCGCCAACATGCATTTCTCGCTGACCTTGGACCTGTTCGGCAGCGAGCTCTCGACTAACGCGGCCAATGCGTTCCAGGCGGGGATCAAGGGCCGCTATCTCGAGGACCAGATCGACGACGATCACATGCTGACCGGCACGACCTATCCTGTGCTGCGCCTCAAGGACGGCGCGATCGTGCGCGAGGAGGTGCCGGCGCTGTCGGCGCTCAACATGCGGCTGCGCGACGATTTCGTCGCCGATGCGCAATCGGCGGTCGAGCGCTGGTGGAACCGCATCATCGAGCGCTCGGGGATCGACTACCGGATCACCCTGCCGCATGTCGCCTTCAACCGGCGGATCGGCGAGTTCGCCGCGATCGAGGCCGACCCCGAGGGCAATGTGCTGACCAGGGCGCAATGGACGGCGCGGCGCGACGAATTCCTGCCCTCGGCTGATGATGACGCCTTTGTCGCCAGCCTCATGACGCCGGTTCGCGAGCCCGGAAAGTTCGCCGCGTGGATCGCCCCGCCGCGCACCGGCATCGACAACAAGCCCGGCGATTTCGAGTACGTGAAGCTGGCGTAGCTGGCCCCATGGTCGAGTTGGCGCCTGGCGAAACCTATCTGTCGGACACGCCGGCGCTGGCGGCGCATGCCGGGACGCAGCCGGATCTGTTCTTGCGCTGGAACCGTATCCCAGAAGCCGCAACATCGGTCGATGTCGCCGTCTTCCTGCACGGCTTCTCGCAATCGGGCGGCGCGATGCCGCTCAGCGAGAAGATCGAACGCAGCGGGCTGATCCTCACTGGCCGGACCCGGCCGACCCTGGCGATGCTGCCGCGCGGCAACTGGATCCGGCACTATTATTACGACTTCCCGGCGCTACTTGGCGGCGGGATCGACCTGCTGCTTGCCTACGGCTTGCACTGGTTGTCGGAGAAGCGCGGTGGGCCGCTGGCGCTCGACAGCTTCATCCTCGCGGCGCATTCGGGCGGCGGCATGCCGGCAATCGATGTCATGGCCGACGCCCAGGCGCAGCCCGACGAGCTTTACGTCTTCGATGGGCTCTACGGCCGCGACCCGGCGCAGGGCGATCCGCTGCAAGGGATCGAGATTGTCGAGCACTGGCTCGGCGAAAGGTTCGCGCAGGAACCCGCCCGGCCCGGCGCGCTCAGGGTGGCATTCATCGAAAGCCAGACCGGCCCGTTCTCGCGCGCGGTCGCAAAACTCGTGGCCGCCCGCCTCGACGGCGCCGAACCGACCCTTCGCCCTACCCTCGCCCGCCGCTACCGGATCGAGGCGTCGGGCGTGCAGCATTCGCAGGTCGCGCGGGTGGCGCTCCCCGAATTGCTCGCCGCCTCGGACGCCGAAATCGACTGGTACGCCCCGCCGCGCCCGCTTTAGGGGTGCTCAGGGCAGAGTGCTGGCCTCCAGCACCTCGGCGTCCGGCGCCGGTTCGAGCTCGCAGGCGTTCACCGTCATCCCGAGCATCGTGTAGTAGCCGATCGCCGTCGTCAGCTGGATCAGCTGATCGTTGCCGAACCGCTTCTGCAGCTTCGCGAACAGGGCGTCATCGACGCGGTGCTTGCGCAACAGCTGGCGAGTGAATTCGACAATGTCGGCGTCGTCGGGCGGAATGCCGCGCGAATGGTTGTCGCGGATCGCGGTGATCGTGGGCTCCGGCACGCCCAGGCGCCGCGCGCCGCCGGTCTGGGCGCCCCACACGTACATCGCCTCGAATTCGCGGGCGACGGTCATCGCCGCCAGCACCCGCACCTTCATGTCAAGATCGCCCTCAAAACGGACATAGGCGCCGAGATGGGCGACCCGTCCGGCGACCTCCGGCGAATGCATGAACATGTAGAACGGGCCCTGCACCGCGCCGCGGCTGGCGACGATCGATTCGAAAACGGCGTGATCCTTCGCCGCGACCTGGTCTTTCTTAGTGATGTGGGGGAGCCGTGCCATTGCGTGTCCTTCCCTCTGTTGTGGCCGATCGCCTAGTGGCCCGGGCATTGCGGCACCGGGTCTTTGTAGCGGGTCCAAATCTCGCTTTTGCCGATCAGCGAGATACCAATATAGCCGTGCAAATCGAGCGTGCCATCCACCCGCAATTTCATCGTCGCATGATAGGTATAGCCGTCGTCGGGATCGTAAACGGACCCGTCCTCCCAGTTTGGCTCGCTCGACTTAAATCCCCACATGAAGATCAGATCGCAAAGCGGTTGATTTCGGCGGGCGGGATCGGGGTCTTTGAGGTCGAGACCGAGCGGGTTCGGATCGTCCGGCTTGATCTTGAACCACACCAGTTTGCCGCACAGCGTGTCGCCGCCGGCGCAACGATAGACTTCGACGATCCCATCCTTCTTCTCGGTTAACCAATTACCCAAGGGTGCGGCCGTCTGCGCGGCTGCCGTCACCGATGCGGTCACCAGCAGCAAAAGGGGAAGCAGAACGTCCCGCGGCAAACGTATCGCGGTGCAGAGGCGTCGAGATATGAGCAAGCCTTGGTTCCCTTGTGCTGTAACGCCGCAAACCAGCAGGGGGTTCATCGGCATGGGGCATGCATAGATAATACAGGCCTGCAGCGTCACCGACGCGAGAGCGCGGTGCCGCACCCCCTTCCTGACCGGCTATTGCCATGCAAGCTTTGTTCATCGGCCAAGCCTATATCGACATCACCTTCGTCACCGACGTGATGCCGACCGGCGACGAGAAAACGGTCGCGCGCGATTTCGCCGTCTCGTTTGGCGGCAATGCGGTGACCGCTGCCTTTTGCTGCGCCAAACTGGGGATAAAGCCCGACCTCCTGGCCTCGGTCGCCGACGATTGGCTCGGCCGCATGTTTATCGACATGGCGGCGCGCTACGGCATCTCGGTCCATCATCGCAAAGTAGCGCAGTCATCGCTCTCCTTTGTGATGCCGAAGGATGGCCAGCGCGCGATCGTCCGCTGCCGCGACGACGACTATAAGCACCCGCACCCGCCGCTGCACCTGACCGGCTGCCGCGCGCTCCATGTCGACGGGCATCAGCCCGACGCCGCGATCGACTATGCCCGCCTCTGCCGCGAAGCCGGCATCCTCACCTCGCTCGATGGCGGCGGGCTGCGTTCCAACACGCATGAACTCCTCGAGTTCATCGATGTCGCGGTGGTCGCCGAGCGGCTTTGCGAGCAGATGCGGCTGCCTCCGGGAGAGATGCTGCAATACCTGCGCTCGCGCGGCTGCCGCATTGGCGGCGTGACGATGGGACCGCAGGGACTGATCTACTACCAGGGCGACGGCGAGCCACGTCTGCTGCCGGCGCTCGACGTACCAGCGGAGCGGATCCTCGATACCAATGGCGCCGGCGATATCTTCCACGGCGCCTATATCTACGCGTTTTTGAGCAATCCATTCGGGCTGTGGGACGATCATTTCCGCTTCGCTCGCGCGGCCTCGGCGTACGCGATCCAGCATCTGGGAAACGAAGCCAGCCTGCCGACTTTGTCCGACATCAACGAGACCCACGCGCGCTTCGACGAGCGCCGCGAGCGGCCTCGGTTGAGACTGGCCGAGTGAGGGTGGTTGGGCGCAGGCTAGTGGCCGTCTGGTCGCAAGGCCGAGTGAACAACAAAGAGCGGGTGCCGCGTTGCCGGACATGCTGATCGCCGAAGAGGACATCGAGGAGTTCAAACAGACCGTACTCGCCAAACTGACGCTGGCGGTGGGCAAGGACTTCTCGTCGGCGACCGACCGCGACTGGTTTGTCGCCACCACTCTGTCGCTGCGCGATCGGGTGATCCACCGCTGGCTGGCCGCGGATCGTGAGGACCTCGCCCGCGGCCGCAAGCGCATCTACTACTTGTCGCTCGAGTTTCTTATCGGCCGCCTCTTGAACGATGTCGCCGGCAATCTGCAGCTGCGCGATGTCGTGCAACGGGCGCTCGGTGATCTCGGCGTCGATTTCGACCGGGTGCGCTTCGCCGAGCCCGACGCGGCGTTGGGCAATGGCGGCCTCGGCCGGCTTGCCGCCTGCTTTCTCGAAAGCATGTCGAGCCTCGGCATCCCCGCCTGCGGTTATGGCATACGCTATGACCACGGCCTCTTCCGCCAGATCGTCCGGGATGGCTGGCAGCAGGAATATCCCGAGGAATGGCTGTCCTTCGGCAATCCGTGGGAGTTCGAGCGGCCGGAGATCACCTACGACATCAGTTATGGCGGCTGGGTCGAGACGGTGCCCGGACGCGGCGGCCATACGCGGTTCGTCTGGCATCCCGAAGAGACCATCGAGGCGGTCGCCTTCGACACGCCCGTAGTCGGCTGGCGCGGCGCGCATGTCAACCCGCTGCGGCTGTGGTCGGCGCGCGCGGCCGACCCGCTGCGCCTCGACGTGTTCAACCGCGGCGACCATGCCGGCGCGCTGACCGAGCAGAACCGCGCCGAGACGCTGTCGAAAATCCTCTATCCGAGCGACGAGACCGCCGCCGGCAAGGAACTGCGCCTGCGCCAGGAATATTTCTTCGTCTCGGCCTCGTTGCAGGATCTGGTCGCGCGGCATCGCCGAGCCTTTGGCTCGCTGCACACTCTCGCCGAGCGCGCGGCGATCCAGCTCAACGACACGCATCCCAGCATCGCCATCGCCGAGCTGATGCGCATCCTCGTCGATCTTCACAACATCGCGTGGGACGACGCCTGGAAGATCACCGTCGAGACCTGTCATTACACCAACCACACGCTGATGCCCGAAGCGCTCGAAAGCTGGTCGGTGACCTTGTTCGAGCGTTTTCTGCCTCGGCACCTCCAGATCATCTACCTGATCAACGCGCGCCACCTCGAAGCGGCAGCGAAGACGCACGTGCTCGATGCCGATGCCATGGCCTCGGTCTCGCTGATCGACGAGCACGCCGGACGGCACGTGAAGATGGGCCACCTCGCCTTTATCGGCAGCGGCCGCACCAATGGCGTCTCGGCAATGCACACCAGCCTGCTGCGCCAAACCGTGTTCCGCGATTTGCAGCGCCTCTACCCAGAGCGCATCGTCAACGTCACCAACGGCATTACCTTCCGTCGCTGGCTCTACCAGGCCAACCCGGGGCTGACCCGGCTCCTGTCGCAGACCTGCAGCGAAGACATCCGCGACAACCCCGCCGCGATCGGCCGCTTCGCCGCGATGGCGGAAGACAGCGCGCTGCATGAGCGGCTGCGCGCGGTCAAACGCGCCAACCGGCTCGCCCTCGCCCGACTGATCCACGACCGGCTCGGTTTCCGGATCGACCCCGGCGCCATGTTCGACGTGCAGATCAAGCGTATCCATGAGTACAAGCGCCAGCTCCTCAACATCCTGGAGACCGTGGCGCTCTACAATGCGATGCGCGCCGACCCGACCCGCGACTGGGTTCCCCGCGTCAAGATCTTCGCCGGCAAAGCGGCCGCGAGCTACGCCGTGGCGAAGCTCATTATCAAGCTCGCTCACGACATCGCCGAAGTCATCAACCGCGATCCCGCGGTACGCGACCTGCTCAAGGTCGTCTTCCTCGCCAACTACAATGTGAGCCTGGCCGAGATGATCATCCCGTCCGCCGACCTCTCGGAGCAAATCTCGACCGCCGGGATGGAGGCTTCCGGGACCGGCAATATGAAGCTGGCGCTCAACGGCGCGCTGACGATCGGCACGCTCGACGGCGCCAATATCGAAATCCGCGACAACGTTGGCGCCGACAACATCTTCATCTTCGGGCTGCGCGCCGACGAGGTCGCGGAGATGCGCCGCGACGGCGCTCGCCGCAAGCCACCGTCATCGGCGCTGGCGCAGGTGCTCGAGATGATCGAGACCGGCGTGTTCTCGCCTGGCGAGCCGGATCGCTTTCACCTGCTGACTCAGTCGCTCCGCCAGGGCGACCACTACATGATCGTCGCCGATTTCGACTCCTACTGGCAGGCGCAGCGCGAGGTCGACGCGCTGTGGCGCGAGCCTGACAACTGGGCGGCGATGTGCATTCGCAATGTCGCCGGCATGGGCTGGTTCTCCGCCGACCGCGCCATCGGCGACTACGCCAAGTCGGTATGGCACGCGCGGTTTTGAGGCGGCGCGATCAGAACTTGACCCGCATCCCGCCATAAACCGCGATCGGCGCGCCGGGCGCCAGAAAGCGGTTGTCGACGCCGACCCCATTCGTTGGGACACCGGGCGCGCCGATACCGGTCGGGTCGCCGTATTGCCCGAAGCTGGCGTATTTGGCGTCGAGCAGGTTCCGCACATCGGCGAAGAGCTCGAAATTGTCGCTGACCCTATACACGGTGTGGAGACTGATCACGGCGTAGCCCGGCAAGGTCGGGTTCTGATTGGCTTCGTCGCCGCGCAAGAATTGGGCGCTGAAATACGTGAGCACAGCGCCGAGCACCCAATTCGGTTCGATTCGATAATCGGCGCCGGCCTTGAGCTGGCGCATCGGGATGCCAGGCAGACGATCATCGGGCCTTACCTGGATATTGCCATTGGCGTCGGCGAAGGGGTTGCTCGGAGACCGCAAGGTCAGCGCGGATTGGAACGTCGCGTCGACCAGGCTGTAATTGACGAAGACCGACCAGGAATCGTCCTTGTAAGCGAGGCCGGTCTCGATCCCCTGGCGGCGCGTCGCACCGATATTCTCAAAAAATCCCGAGCTGATCGACGTGGCAACGCCGTAGATGTCGTCGTCGAGATCGGTGCGGAAGACCCCGGCGTTCCACTTGAACCCGCCGGGCAAGACGCCCGGTAGGTTGAACTTCCCGCGCAGACCGGCCTCGTAGGTATGCGACACCACCTGCTTCAGGTTCGGCGGGTCCGACGACAGCGACGAGGGCAGCAGACAGGGCTGGGCTGGGTTTGAGCACTCGATCTCGCTCGGTGTCGGCGCGCGGTTGCCCTCCGAATATCCGGCGTAGACCGTGAGACCGTCGCCGACCTTATAGGTGGCCCCGAGCGCCGGATTGAACCGTGCATATCTGGCGGTGCCGGTGAGGTTGGCGCCAAGCCGGTCGCTGAGAGCGATCTCGGCGAGGTTGAACCGCCCGCTCGCGGTAACCGCCAGCGCCGGGGTCAGGTTAACGGTGTCGGTGGCGAAGACGCCGTAATAGGTGTTGGTCGCGCCGAGGCTTACCGGGGTCGCGATAAAGCCGATGTTCTCCGGCGTATCGACAAAGAAGCCCGATGGTTGGACCTGCAACGACGGGTTGATGACACCCAGCTCGGCCGAAGATCGAAAATCGACCGTGGAGCGGTCGATGCTGGCGCCGAGGACGAAATGGTTCTCGTGGCCGAATAGATCGCCGGTGTAGCTAGTCTGCAACGCGCCGCCAATCGTGACGGCGTGGATGTTCTCGCGGTCATTCTGGCCAATCGGGATGGTGCCGCCATTCGACAGGTCGGGGATCGGCCCGCCGCTCGCGCTCACCAGCGGCGTCATCGCGTCCGATTGGCACAGAGTCCCGCTGCCGTTGTTGCAGGCGGTGTAGTGGGTGACGTTGCCGTTGACCACCGCCTGGTGAAATTCGCGGCGATAGGCATTGGCCTGGAATGACAGCGTATCGGTCGCCTGGTAACTGCCATTGATGGCGAGGAAGGCGAGTTGGTTGGTGTTGCTCTGCGGCGTGGTGAAATCGAAGCCCCGGTTGACCGCGAGCGTCTGCGCGGGAGTGGTACCAGCACCGGAGAGGCTGTTGTCGGCGCCGGAGAAGCTGATATCGAGTGAGAGGCGATCGCCCCGCGCGGCGATATCGGCGTAGAGCTGGCGCAGGTGATCGGGCGAGAACTGGCGCCAGCCATCGTCGTCGAACCAGCTTCCAGCGAGGTAGGTGGCGACATTCCCGGCCCGCTTGCCGTATTGGAATTCGCTGCTGCGCTGACCAAACGACCCGCCGGCGGCCTCCCACTCGAAGCCCTGATAGGTAAAGCCGTTCTTCATCGCGACCGCGATGGCGCCACCCAAGGCGTTGAGCCCATATACCGGGTCTGCGCTGAGCATATCGAAGCGGTCGATCGCGATATCGGGGATCAGATCCCAATTGACGGTGTCGCCGAACGCCTCGTTGACCCGAACGCCGTTCTGATAAACCGCAATCCCCTGCGGCGTGCCCAAGACCGGGGAAGCCGCGAAACCGCGATAAAGGATGTCAGGCTGAAACTGGTCAACCAGCGTATCGTTGACGTTCACGCTACCCGCCTGGCCGGACAGCGCGTTGACCAGGCTGGGCGAGCCCTGACGCGTCAGATCACTGGAATCCAGGGTCTGGATATTGGCGGGAATCTTGTCCGAGTCGATGCCAGCCCCAGGCAGCGGCGTGGTCGCAACGACATTGACCGCCGGCAGCGTGGTTTCGGGTACTGGCGCCGCATCGGCGGGAGTCTGCGCCAATGCCGCTTGTGGCGTCAGAATGGCCGACGCCACCGCCAGCAAGTACCCAAAAGTGAGCCGCATTTGTGCGGCTTAGGCAGCCCGACATCCCGTCGGGGGCATAATCGGCGCCGCCGTAGCGGCCCGCTTCGCTCGCGGCCGGTTAGCCCTTGACCCCGCCCATCGTCAGCCCGGCGCTCATGCGGCGGCGAAACGCGTAGTAGATCGCGATTGGTGGCAGCGCGTAGATGATCGCGGTTGCCATCATGTAGTTCCACGGCGACTCGTCGCTGTTCATAAACTGGGCGAGCGCGACCGGCACGGTCATGCTGCGTTTGTTCGACAAGAGCAGGAACTGGTACAGGTACTCGTTCCACGAGAGCAGCAGCGCGTAAGTGCCGACCGCGACCAGTGCCGGCGCCATCAGCGGCAGGTAGATGCGCACATAAACCTGAAGCGGCGAGGCGCCGTCGATCCGCGCCGCCTCGTCGAGCTCGAGCGGGATGCTCCTGCCATATTGCTGGAAGATGAAGATCGCATAGGGCGTCGCGAAGGTCACAATCGCCGCTATCACCGACCAGAGGTTATTCGCCAGCCCGTAACTCTGCATGATCCGATAAAACGGTATCGCCAGGAAGGAGGCCGGGATCACGTAGGTCATCAGCGCCGCGTTGCTGATCAGCCAACCGTTGCGGATACGCATGCGCCCGATTGAAAAACTGGTGAGCGTGCCGATCAGCAGGGTCAACACGGTCACCGCCACGCCGACATAGAGGCTGTTGCCAAACTGGTGCCAGAAATATTCGAGATACCAGTAGCCCTCGGTCAGGACGATCCAGAAGCTCGCGGCCGACGGCTGCGGCGGCCAGATCGCATCGGTAAAGACGTCGCCGTGCGACTCCAGCGACACCATCACGATATTGTAGATCGGCAGCAGCGTCCAAATTATCAGGAGGAGGCCGAAGGCCAGCGCCGCGGCCTCGACCAGCCGGGCGCGCCGCCGGTAATTGGGGTGACGCGCGGGGGCCCTGCCGTCGGCGACCGTCGCGCTCACAGCTCGACCTCGGTGGTACGCAGCTTGCGCATCAGGATGATCACGAGCGGTATCAGCACCGGCAGCGCCGACATCACTACCGCCACCCCGAGCCGCGGCTGGGCGAGATCGAAGGCGTCGCGAATGCCAAGCGTCGCCAACAGATGGGTCGAGTTCGCCGGCCCACCGCCGGTGACGAAATAGACCGAGTTGAAATCGCCGAGCAGGAAGATCGTCGCCAGCAGGGTCAGGACCAGGTAGAGATTGGCGAGCAGCGGGAAAGTAACGTGGAGGAACCGCCGGACTCCCGTGGCGCCATCGACCTCGGCCGCCTCGTACAGCTCCTGCGGTATCGCCATCCGGCCGGCGAGCAGGATGACCGTCCAGAACGGCATCCATTTCCAAATGTGGGAATACATCGCCGAACCGAGCGCCAGCCAGCGATCGTTGAGCCAGGACGGCCCGTCGATGTTGAACAAGTGGTAGAGCACGTTGTTCACCAAGCCCCACTCGCCGTTCAGCATCCAGTGGATCGAGATGAAGGTCGGCAATGCCGGCACCGCCCAGGGCAGGACGAAGATGAGCAGCAGCCCCTTGACCCACCAGCCCTTGCGCATGAAGAAGCCGGACAGCATCAACGCGCCGAACAGCTTCAGATTCACCGCGACGCCGACGAAGATCAGCGTATTGATCACCGTGTTCTGGTAGATCGGGTCCGAGAACACCTCGGCATAGAGGCTGGGCTTGCTGCCGAGCCAAAGTCCGTAGCCGGCGGGGTAGACGACAAAGGCGAGGAATACCCCGATATACGGGACCAGAAAGGCCAATGCCCACAAATATTCCGAGCCCTTCAGAGGGCCCTGGAGGTGGCGCAGGAGACCGACAGGCCGTGCGATAATCGGGCGGCCGACATCAGCAATCGATGCGGTAGTCATGATGCCTCTCAGCTCTGTGCGATCGGATATTTGGCGAAGATCGTCTCGGCCCGCTTGAAGGCCTTGTCAGCCGCTTCCTCCACCTTCGCCCCGTTCTTCATCACATCGATCACCGCGCTCATGAAAACATTCTCGGCCCCAACCTGCGCCATGGCTGGGTTGTAAGCCTCGTAGATCGGCACCGTCGGATCGATCAACGTTTGCTGGCCATAGGCCATGCGATGCGGGTCCTCTTTGAACCAGAACGGATCGCTCTTGGCGATATCCGGTATCGGCAGCATCCAGCGTCCGAGCCCGGCCTTCAGGTACTCGTTCAGCACCTTCGGCTGGATGATGAATTTGGCGAATTCCTTGGCCACCGCGGCGTTCTTGGCGCCCTTCGGGATGACCGGGCCGAACACTGCGACCTGGGCAGGCAGCTGCTTGCCGTCGTTGCTGAGCGGCAGACCCATCGTTAAGATATCGTCGTACTGCTCCTTATCGTGGAAGAGCGCGACCTCGGTCGAGATCGTCCCGTCGAAATCCATCACCATAAGTTTCGAATGAAACGCGTTGTTGTCGTCGGCGTCGTTCCAGTTGATGCATCCCGGCGGCACATAGCCGTCCTTGTACGCGTCGCTCAGGTTGATGATCGTCTTGATCACCGCCTCCTTGACGTGCGGGTCGTCGCTATGGAGCTTGCCGTCCGGGGTGATCAGGCCCTGGCCGCCGTAGGCGATCATCCAGGCGTTGAAAGTATTGATCGGGTCGACCCCGGTGGCCGTTAGCTGGTAGCCCATACCGTAAATGTTGCGCATCCCCGCCGCGCGAAGCCCCTTCTGCACCGGCTTGAAGAAGTCCATGAAGGCGTCCCAGGTCTTCGGCAGATCGGCGATCTTGCCGCCGCCCTTCTCGACCAGCGACTTCCAGATATGGAATGGAATCGCTGCGACCTTTGTCGGTATGACGTAATAGCCGCGCTTTTTCGTAACACTGTTATAGAAATAGGTGCAGGGCAGCGCGGTACTGAAAAACTGTTCTTTCGCCGGCTCGACGACGTCGCTGAGATCGACGAGTTTATCGTCCCAGGCCTGCAGCGGCGCCAGCTGGAAATCGGCGACCTCGATCATATCCGGAACGACGCCGCTGGTGATCGCCGAGATCGCCTTCTGGCGCAGCGCCGCGTAGGGAATGAGGCTGTAATCAAGCTTGTTGCCGCTCGCCTGCTCGTAATCGGCGGCCATCTTCTTGAAGGCGTCATCTTCCTCGGGAACAAAGCCCTGGGCGTACCACACCTCCGCGGTCGTCGCCGCCGCATTGGCGACGAACGGGCGTCCCAACGTGCCGACGGCGGCAACGGCTAGCGAGCTACGGAGTACTGACCGTCGGGTGGCAGTCGTCATCGTGGTTTTCCTTCCCTGCTCACGCCCGACGTTACGAGCGCATGGCGGCTATGCGAATGGCGAATATAGAGCGGTTGATTGCCGTGCTCAAATGGTTCTTTGCTTTACGGCAATCTCGCGCATCAACCGCAATCGGGGGCCGGCGCGGGCGCCATCGCCGCGCCCGACACGCCAGCCGCGACCCAGCGGCTCAGCTCTCAGCGATCGGGTATTTCCCCATGATCGCCTCGGCCTGCTTGAACGCCTTGTCGGCGGCCGCTTCCGGCGTCGTCCCGTTCTGGATGATATCGAGCCAGGCCGTGCTCCAGACATGGGTCGTCTGGATCTCGGCATAGCCCGGGTTGAACGCCCAGTAGGCGGGGTAAGTATCGCCCAGCGCGCCCTGCTCCGTGTAGGCCTTGCGGTGCGGATCGGCGAGCCACCACGGATCGTTTTTGACGATCGACGGCATGACCGGAATGTTGCGCCCAAGCCCAACCTTCAACCACTCGTTGTTGACCTGCGGCTGGATGAAGTACTTCATGAAATCCTTGGCGACCTCGACATTCTTTGCCCCTTTCGGGATCAGTTCGTTGACGACGGTCAGCTGGCTCGGGATCGGCTTACCCTCATTACTGAGCGGCAGACCCATTGTGACGATATCGTCGTAATCTTCCTTGTTCTTGATAATCGCGACCTCGGTCGAGATCGTGCCGTCGAGATCCATGACGAGTTGCTTGGCGTGGAACGCGTTGTTGTCGTCGGCATCGTTCCAGTTGATGGCGCCGGGCGGCACGAAGCCTTCCTTGTAGGCGGTCGTCGGATAGGTCAACGCCTTGATCACCGCGTCTTTCACCTTCGGATCGTCAAGATGCAGCCTGCCGTCGGTTGTGACGATGTCCTTCCCGCCATAAGCCGCCAGCCAATAGTGGAAAACGTTATTCGGATCGACGCCGTTGGTGGTGATCTGCAGGCCGAGGCCATAGACATTGCGCACGCCCTGGTCGCGCAGCTTTTTGTGCACGCCCTTGAAGAAGTCGTAGAATGCGTCCCAAGTCTTCGGGATGTCTTCGATCTTATAGCCCGCCTTCTCCACCAGGGACTTCCAGATGTGGTGCGGTAGGGTGGCGCCGGTAATCGGAATGCCGTAAATGCCGCGCTTTTTCGTGACGCTGTTGTAGCATTGCGCGGAGAGCAGGGCGGTGTCGCTGTACTGCGCCTTTTGCGTCGCGACGACGTCGCTGACATCGACGAGCTTGTCCTGCCAGGCAAAGAGGGCGACGACCTCGGCCGGATTGGCCGTGAACAGGTCCGGCACGTCGCCGCTAGTAACCGCCGAAACCACCTTCTGACGGTGCGGCGCGTAGGGGATGATGGTGTAGTCGATCGTGTTGCCGCTCGCCTTTTCGTAGTCGGCGACGACCTTCTTAAACGAGACATCCTCCTCCTCGGCGAAGCCTTGGACCCACCACACGGTCGCCGTTTTGGCAGCGGCGTTGGCGACAAACGGGCGCCCGAAGGTTCCCAAGGATGCGAGGGCCGCGCTACTCCGCAGCACCGACCGGCGAGTCACCCGCATGACATATCTCCTTCCCTGTTGGAACCCGAGGCCACCGGGAACTCTGTTGTTTTTCTTGTCAGGCTGGTGAAAGCAAAGACCCGTTGCGGAGGGCGAGTCAATCCTCCTCTCCGGCGCCATTTTGAGCGGCAGCGTCCTGCTTTTCTAGGAGTCCACTTCGGCCATTGTGAGGCTCGCGGCGACATAGCGGCGCAGCGCGAACAGGAGCACGACGGGCGGCAGCGCATAAAGGATGCCGGCGGCCATCATGGCGTTCCATGCCGCGTCAACGTCGACGAGCAATTGGCCCTGGGTGATCGACAACGTCATGTGTCGCACCGAGAGCAGCACCGCCTGGTAGAGGTAGTCGTTCCAGGCGAGCAGCAGCGCGTAGAGCGCTACGACCGCCAGCGCCGGGGTCATCAAGGGCAGATAAATCCGCAGATAGACCTGCGGCGCGGATGCGCCATCGACGCGGGCCGCGTCGTCAAGTTCGAACGGTATGAGCTTCGAGTAAAGCTGCAGGATGATGATGGCAAACGGAGTCGCGAAGGTGACCTGCGCAGCGATGACGGCCCAGAGGTTATCGGAGAGCCCGTAGGTGTGCATGATCCCGTAATAGGGGACGATCAGCAACGATGCGGGGATCGCGTAGGTGAGAAGCGCGGAATTGGTGAGGAGCGAGGCTTTGCTCAAGCGCATCCGGCCGACCGCAAAGCTCGCCAGCGAGCCGATCAGCACCGTCAGCGCCATCGTCGCCACCCCGATGTAGACGCTGTTGCCGAACTGATGCCAGAAATCCTCGAGGTAGCGCGCCTCCTGCGTCACCGCTGCGCGAAACCCCTCGAGCGACGGCTCGGGAGGCCAGAGATTGCCGTCGAACTCGATCTCGCCTTCCTCCGGGTCGAGCGCGATCAGAAACATGTTGTAGATCGGCAGCAGCGACCAGATCAGCAGCGCGGCGCCGAGAATGACGGACCCGGCTTCGACCAGCGCCGGGCGCAGCCGGTAGCGCCGGCGCCCCGGCCGGCCGAGCGACGCGGTCGCGCTCACAGCTGCACCTCGCTGGTTTGCGCCCGGCGCATCAGCACGATCGCGATCGGGATCAGCACCGGCACCGCCGACATCACCGCCGCAACGCCGAGCGCCGGCTTGGCCAATCCGAAGGCATAGTGATAACCGAGTGTCGCCAGCACGTGCGTGGATTGCCCCGGCGCCGCGGCCGATACCAAGTAGACGGTGGTGAAGTCGCCCAGCGTCCACAGTGTCGAGACCAGCGTGCAGACGAGATAGAGGTTCGCGAGAAGCGGAAACGTGACGTGGACGAAGCGGCGCACGCCGGTCGCCCCATCGACCTCGGCCGCGTCATACACGTCGCGTGGGATCGTCATCCGGGCGCCGATGAAGATCACCGTCCAGAAGGGCATCCACTTCCAGATATAGGCGGCGATGTTCGCTCCCAGCGCGAGCGCGCGGTCATTGAACCAGATCGGGCCATCGATCCCGAACAGCGCCAAGAGCAGACCGTCGAGCAGGCCGTACTGGCCGATCAGCATCCAGTGGAACGAGACGCAGGCCTGCGCCGTCGCGATCAACCAGGGCAAAATAAACGGCACCAGCAATGCCCTGATCCACCACCGGCGGCGCAAGAAAAAGCCGGACAGCAGCAGTGCCAAAAACATCTTCACGTTGACGCCGAAGCCGACGAAGAGCGCGGTATTGACGAGTGTCGTCAGGTAGAGCGGGTCCGCAAACAGCTCGGCGTAAAGCGCTGGTTTCCCCGCCATCCACAGCGCATAGCCGAAGGGATAGACGACGAAGGCCAGAAACACCGCCACGTAGGGTGCGACAAAGGCGATCGCCCAGCGCAACTCGGCGCCGCGCAGGCGCCGCCGCTCGGCCGGTCGCTCCAACCCTCTGGCCATCATCGGAGGCGGTGCGGCGAGCACCGGTTGCGTGCTGCTCATCGCCCAGGATCATCGCGAGTTCGTCCGGTGTTCGCAATGAGCGCTCCGGCTCGCTCGCTTTTGCCGCCGGGCCGGCATAGACTGAAGCCAGCCTACAACAGGGATCTGTCGCCATGCCGGTCACCCTGGAGATCTTCACCGACTACGTCTGACCCTGGTGCTACCTCAGTACCGTGCGTATCGAAAAGCTCAGGGAGACTTACGACATCGAGCCGGTGCTCGTGCATTTCCCGCTGCATCCCGACACGCCCGAGGAGGGGCGCGAGATGGCGGGGTTCTACGCGCAGCGCGGGCTCGACCCCGAGGCGATGTATCAGCAGATGAAGGCGCGCATGGACGCCGAGGGTCTGCCCTATGGCCGGCGCACCCAAACCTACAACAGCCGACTCGCCCAAGAGCTCGGCAAATGGGCCGACACCCAGAAGGGCGGCGAAGCAATCCACGACAAGCTCTACCGCGCCTATTTCGTCGATGCGCGCAACATCGGCGACCCCGACATCCTGGTCGAAATCGCCGAGTCGGTGGGGCTCGACGGAACCGAGGCGCGCCGGATCATCGAGGAGCGCGTCTTCAAGGACGAAATCGACGCCGACTGGCAGAAATCGGCCGCCTATGGCGTGACCGGAGTGCCGACCTTTGTCGCCGCGCGCTACGGCGTCGTCGGCGCCCAGCCCTACGAGGCGCTGGCCCAGCTTGTCGAGAAGGCCGGCGCGGCGAAACGCAGCTAAACCGCCGCCGGCCGTCTCGACAGCAACGCCGCGGCGACGCTCAACGCCCCGAGCCCGGCGAACAGGCTGAGCGACAGCTGGTAGTTTCCGGTCCAGTCGCGGAACCCGCCCGAGAGCAGCGGGCCCGCCGCCTGCGCCACCACTTGCGCCGACAGCGCGACACTGCGGATCGCGCCAAAATGGGTGCGGCCAAAATAATCCGCCCAGGCGATCGGCAGCAGGGTCAAGATGCCGCCGACCCCCAGCCCGAATAGCGCCGCGGCGAGGTAGGCCTCGCCGGGCGAGGCGATAGTCTTCATCAACAGCGGGCTGACGACAAAGCACGCGGCGGTCAGGGCCAGCGGGTAACGGATTGGCCAGCGCCGCGGCAGGAACCCGCAGGCCAGCGTCGCCAAGGCCGAACATGCCGAGAAGGTGCTGACGATCGTCGCCGCGACCGCCGGGGCGATGCCGCGTTCGATCAGGTGCGGTGCCTGGTGCAGGCTGATCCCGGCCTGGATCGGGTAGACCATCGCCGTATAGAGCAGCAGCAGCCAGAAGGCCGGGGTGCGGATCGCCTGCGCGCGCGAATAGGCGGGCTCCGGCGGCGTGACCGCCGCGCCGGCCGGCGCATCGATCCGTGGCGGGTCGCGCACCAGTCCGTCAGGATGCAGCCCCAAATCCTCCGGCCTGCGCACCAGCAGCAGCCAGACCGGCAGAAACCCGGCGATCAGGGTCAGTAGCCCGAGCGCCACCCACCCTTCGCGCCACGACCCGCGCAACATCGCCCACTGTGCGATCAGCGGCATCGATACCAGCCCGGCCATCTGCGCCAAGGTGGCGACGGAAGTCGCGGTGGTGCGGCGCCTGACGAACCAGTTGTTGACCGCACCGTAAATGCCCAGATCGAACGGGCTCGCCCAGTTCATCCGGGCAAAGCAAAACAGCAGGTAGAACATCAGCAACGAGTTGCTCAGCGACAGCAGCAACAACGCCACGCCGGTGGTGAGGATCGCGTAGCACAGCACCAGCCGTGAGCCGGCGCGGTCGAGAAACGGCCCAATCGCTGGCGAGACGATCGCGGCGAGGATGCCGCCCAGCGACACCGCGCCCGAAAGCGCCGTGCGCGACCAGCCGAAATCGTGGATCAGCGGGGTCACGAAGACCGACAACGTCGCCACCGCCGGCCCCTGCCGCGCGAACCCGGCGCAACACAACACGCCGAGCACGACCCAGCCATAGAAGAACGGCAGCCGCGCCGCGAGCAGCGCCGGCAGACGGGGGCCCGTCGCTCCCTCTCCGCCCCCGGGGGCGGAGAGGGTTGGGGTGAGGTGGGGGCTTCCGGGGTTCTTCTCGATCTCCACCTCACCCTCCCATTGCTGCGCAATGGGTCTCCCTCTCCCCCAAAGGCGGAGAGGGAAATTCGCCCCGTCACCGAAATACGCCCGGCCCGGCGCTGTCAATGCGTCACACCGATTGGCTAATATGCGGGCATCACAACGAGGGAGACGCCGGATGGCGCCGCGCATCGGATATCTGCTGCCGACCCGCGAGCAGGTCATGGAGGGCCGGCCGGAGGCCGCGCCGCTGCTGGCGCTGGCCGAAAGGGCCGAGAGCCTCGGTTTCGACTCGATCTGGGTCGGCGACTCGCTGTTGGCGCGTCCTCGCCACGATCCGCTGACTCTGCTGGCGGCGGTCGCGGCGCGCACCCAGCGGGCCGAGCTCGGCACCGCCGTGCTGCTGCCGGCGTTGCGCAACCCAGTGGTGCTGGCGCAGCAGATCGCCACCCTCGATCAGATCAGCGAGGGCCGCTACATCCTCGGCGTCGGCATCGCCTCGGACGTCCCCACCATCCGCGCCGAATTCGTCGCCGCCGGGGTGCCGTTCGAGAAGCGGGTCGGGCGGATGATGGAAGGACTGCGCCTCAGCCGCGAGCTATGGACCGGCAAGCCGGTCAACTGGAACGGGCGCTGGGTGATTGAGAACAGCGTGCTTGGGCCGACGCCGCACCGTCCGGGCGGCCCGCCGATTTGGATCGGCGGCATGGTGCGCGCCGCGCGCGAGCGGGTCGGCCGGCTCTATGACGGCTGGTTCCCCAACGCGCCCGACGCCACAGGCTGGGGCGTGCAGTGGCGCGAGATTCAGGACATCGCCCGCGACGCCGGCCGCGACCCGGCCGCCCTTACTGGGGCGATCTACCTAACCCTGACCATCGACGAGGACGCCGCCCGCGCCGACCGCCGGCTCGACGGATTCTTCGAGAATTACTACGGCCAGCCGCCCGCGGTGATGCGCGGACGCCAGGCCAATTACGCCGGCCCCGCCGCGGGCGCCGCGGCATGGCTCAAATCCTATATCGACGAGGGCGCCAGCCATCTGGTGCTGCGCTTCGCCGGCGACCCCGAGCGCCAGATGGAGGCGATCGCCGCCGTGCGGAGCCAGCTGGGGTAGCTGCTCGGCACCCTTCCTGTCATTTCTGGCCAAAGCGTAGCGGACAGCCAGACCCGGTCGTATCGAGCAAACACACCTGCTGCTCGAATGGCCGTTTAAGGCGAAACAGCTATGCATAACTCGCGTAAATGGTATGGTGCCGCTCGACGCCCCAATATGCGTGAGGCATGGAGCAATGCCGGACGCCTCCGGACGGTTATTACCTCGCGATCTGGAAATAATAAATACTTGGTGGCAGCGAAACTGGCACCATCCAGTAATTTGCCCAATTTGTCGGTCTCAGAATTGGAGTCTTTCCCCTCATGTTACAAATATCGCGCGTCATGGGGTCGACTCATTTATGGCAGGAACCCCTGCTTATCAGCACATAACTGTTACTTGCGATGTATGTTCATACACAATGTTTTTCAATGCTGTAAGAATAGGTATCATAGCCCCATTTCAGGAAATATCGACTCCACTTTCGCTGCCTACGCCATCCGGCGATTGTTGAATCGAGTATTTGTTCGATGGCAGACTTTCCAAAATTATCCCTATCCGGTTAGAACAGGTTAATCAGCACCGTAAATACAACGAGACAATCGAGGTATTTACAAATTATGGAC
>Ga0209415_10001365_pt1 | contig 46724 bp, 50 predicted proteins | sample PeaSoiSIISIP2007_FD_187696 | JGI IMG/M metagenome (GOLD analysis project Ga0209415, IMG submission 187696) | Peat soil microbial communities from Weissenstadt, Germany - SII-SIP-2007 (SPAdes) (version 2) | ecosystem: Environmental > Terrestrial > Soil > Wetlands > Peat | place: Germany... | reverse complement strand
TATCCCGTGGCGAAGTCTTTATGGCAACAGGATCAGTCGATGTATACCTTCGATATGATGCTTAGCCTTTATGTCGCGCTTGGCATTTTCCTACTGATCGCAGCACGAAACCCCTCTGCAAATCGCAGCCTTATCGCCTTCACAGCGTGGTCGTGTTTCGCTCACGGCTCTGTTATGACAGTGACGTCCTTCTCGAAGGGCGGCTATCGCGGTGACATTTGGGGCGTCGGTGCGCTTTTCATCTTCGGTGTAGCCCTGATCGTGCTGGCTCCGGCTAAGCAGTCAAGCGAGCGGGTATCGGCAGCCGTTGTGTAGGCTCGCACTCAAGAGCGCCATTCACGTTTGATGCAATTGCTCGAATGAGGAGAAGAGTATGGGCGCAGATGAAATGACGGACCGGATTGCAGAAGGGTCGCCGCGTCTTAAGGCCAGGATGGCCGGTTCCTGTCAACTGCTCGAAGCCATCACCGCTGTATTCGGCCAAGTGTTCGTTCTCGGCAGACTGGTAGTCTCTGGCAACGCCGCGGCTACCGCGGCCAATATCCTGGGACACGTGCCGTTATTTTGGTTGGGGTTCGCATCCTCGCTCATCGGGGTTGCGTTCCACGTCGCTTGGGTGCTTCTCATGTATGTGTTGCTGAAACCTGTGAACAGAAGCCTCTCTTTACTCGCTGTGCTGTTCGTTCTCGTATCATGCGTTATGCAGGCTTTTACCAGCCTCTTGTACCTCGCTCCTCTGCTCATCCTGCAAGGCGGTAGCTCCTTGAGCGCATTTACGCTGGAACAGTTGCAGGCCCTGGCGCTCATGTTTCTCAAATTGAATCAATACGCCTTCAACATCAACCTGGTCTTCTTCGGATTATGGTGCGTCCTCACTGGCTACCTCATTTTCAGGTCCACGTTCCTGCCTCGAATTATGGGAGTGCTGTTGGCAATCGATGGTTTGGGTTTTGTGACCTATCTGTACCCGCCACTCGCATACCATCTGTTCATTCCCTACCTCGCCGCCGCCTCCGCCCTCGGGGAAATCCCACTGGAGCTATGGCTCATCGTGATGGGCGTGAACGAGCAACGATGGAAGGAGCAGGCCAGCGCAGTGAGGGGGTAGGCGTCGAGCTTCTTCTTTGCGTTTTAAACATGTGTTTGTGGGCAACAAGGATTTCAAATCTGAGGCACGCTGAATCAAGCACTTACGGGCAGGCCGGAAATGGGGTTTGTGGGCAAGCTGCGACCTTCGCCACAAAGGTGAGGCATTCCTTCCCTCTAATATCGAACACGACGAGATCTGGGAAAAGTTGACGGGCTCCGGCCACCTGTGTACCAACGGGTGCATGGCTCCCGAGCTGCAACTTGTTGAGAAATCGAGTCAGCGCGTCGCTCCGTGCCAGCCTCGCTTCCGCGGTATATCTGTTGGCGATTCGTTGTACCGCTTGATACTATCCCGCATAGCTGATAAGTCGCTTGTTTTCTGCCCCAAATCCGGGAGTTCTTTAGGTATCGCTTTGGGAGGTTAAAACCGTGGCCGAGAAGGAGGCAGTTGTTTGGGGAATTCACGCCGGAAAGACCGGAGCCGCTGATTCGCTTTTCTTGCAAAAAAACTACATTGCTATCGGTTGGCGAAAAATGGGCGACCTTAGCAAACTCAGGCCAGAGCGCGATGCCTTTAAGTCTAGGGTCGCCGAGTGCTATCCGGATGCCGCGGCTGGAGCTATCCGCAATTGGGCAGGCCAGATGTTTCGATTCGTTCACGAAATGAAACCCGGCGATTTTGTTGTCTACCCATCGAAACAGGCAAGGCAGGTCCATGTTGGTAAGATTGAAGGAGCCTATAAATACGACCCGCAGCTCGAACCGGAGTACCCAGACCTTCGACCGGTAAAGTGGCTGACGTCGTTTCCTAGGACTCATTTCTCACAAGGAGCACTTTACGAAATTGGCTCAGCCCTCTCGCTGTTTCAAGTGAAGACATATGCGGATGAATTCCTAGCAGCCTTGGAAGGAAAAGCGACATCAGCGCCACCCAAAAAAGACGAAACGGTCGCGATGGTAGTGGAAGAGATTGAGGAAACGACGAGGGATTTTATTCTCAAGCAACTAGCCCGGGAACTGAAAGGGCATCCTTTGGCTGCATTTGTGGCGCATTTGCTTCAAGCGATGGGCTATCGCACTCGAGTTTCGCCTGAGGGGCCCGATGGCGGGATCGATATCATTGCGCACAAGGATGAACTCGGCTTTGAACCACCGATTGTGAAAGTACAAGTGAAAAGCACCGAGGGTAATGTCAGCGATCCTGTCGTTTCGGGGTTCTATGGAAAAGTCGCGCAGTCAGAGTACGGTTTGCTTGTAACGCTTGGGACCTTTACTGCCCAGGCTAAAAATTTTGAGCGTAGCAAAAGCAATTTGCGTCTGATTGACGGCGAAGAACTTGTTCAATTGGTGTTTCAGCACTACGAAAGCTTCGATTCAAGCTACAAGGGCCTGCTCCCACTGAAACGCGTCTATATCCCGGAGATATTGAATGAAGAAGAGTAAACCATTGAAAACTCGAAACCTATCAATGCCTCTTTTCTGCCAACAAACGCTCCAAAGGATTTCACCGTCCGGGCTGCAACCGTGAATTTAACCAACTATCATGCCAAATACTTTGCTTACGAACTAACGAAGCGCTGCTCATCTGACAGTCTCGAGAAACTGGCGAGTGCGGTGGCTAGTGCTCAGGTCGACCTAAACCCCCATCAAGTTGATGCAGCCCTGTTTGCCTTCAATTCCCCGCTTTCGAAAGGCGCCTTGTTCGCGGACGAGGTGGGGCTCGGAAAAACGATAGAAGCTGGGCTGGTACTCTGCCAAAAGTGGGCTGAGCGAAAAAGGCGGATTCTCGTTATTACACCGTCGAACCTCAGAAAGCAGTGGTATCAGGAACTTAATGAAAAGTTCTTTCCGCACAAATGATGAGGCAGGTCGACCCGGCGCTGGCGACAGTCATGAGAATTATGCCGCACATGACTGGGGCAAAATCACGAGCCGTCGCCTGCGTTAGAGATCTTCGGTCTGTTCCTCCAGAGGACTATCGGCTCCCAACTGACGGCCGGAAGTGGCGCCGCCTATGTGATGCAAGGCGCGCTCTGGCCATGCAGCTTGCGAGCTATGCCGACGGTGATGGATCGCGTATTACAGTCGGAGTTGAACGGATATGCCGCGAACTCGGCTGGTCTAATGGTTGGGCCTTCCGAATCTTAGCCGATCTGCGAAAGCTCAAGTTACTTGAGAAGGAAGGGCTCGTAGGTGAGCACGGGACCGCACGCCGCCGGTTAAATGTGCCTTCGTTTAGGCAGAACTCCACGGTTCGCGAGCAGAACTCCACGATTCATGGCGACCAGGACTCCATAATAGAGGGGCAGAACTCCACGCTTAGATTGGAGGCAACCGTCACCACACCGTCAAATGCAAAGCCCCCCCTACCCCCCGCTCGCGCGGGGGGATCCACCAAAAAGATAATTAGGTGGTGCTGGGAAATCATTGAAGTCGAAATGGGCCGCCATCACCGACTTCCATCTCTTCGCGCATTCACTGGAGCAATGGCCCCAGATGTAGTGGTCTATCTGAATCGCAAAGGCTTCCCGGCACGTATCGTCGCTCCGAGCGAGTGATATTCGTATGACCCGGCTCTTGACGATGAGGGCTGCAACCACAATGCGGACAGCTGCAGACTAAGGACAAAATGAGTACTCCAAACCATTCCCCACTTTCGACACAACGAATGCCTTCCGGGCACGAACTTCTCTCGGTTGAGGAAGTGGCCGAAATCCTCAAGGTGCCGACGAGTTGGGTTTATGGGCGCACGCGAAGGCGCTCTGCTGATCGCATTCCAGGCTTCCGCCTCGGGAAGTATTGGCGCTTCCGCGAGGCCGATGTCAGCGCGTGGATTGACCGACAAAAAGTGGGAAATCAGTCAAATGCTTGACTCGCGGAGTAAACTCACTGGCGAGGCGGGAAAAGGCGCGCGAACCCGAAAGGAGTTTTCGATTCGCCGCCATTACCAGCAAGGATGTTGTTTTATCCGAAACAAAGTCTGGGTAGGACGCTGGAGGGAAGACGTGATCGCACCGGATGGCACACTCCAAAGAAGTCTTCGTTGGGAAGTGCTCGGCCTGGTGAGTGAGATCGGTCGGAATAAGCGCGATGCCCGGAGAATTCTAGATAACCGATTGCGGCCGCTTAATCAGGGCCGCCAAATCCCACAATCCACAATGTGCTTTGAGCAATTCGTTCGTGAGCATTGGGAACCAGCGACGTTGCCAACCCTGAAAGCGGGTTCAGCCCGTTATTACGGCCTGCAACTTCGTCGCCACCTGATGCCTGCGTTCGGAAACAGGAGGCTCTGCGACATTTCACGTCTTGAGGTGCAGAGTTTCTTTGCCAAAGCTCGACTGCCGAGGAATCAAGGCGGGCTCGACCTCTCAGGTTCCAGCATTCACGGCATGCGAACCGCGCTCAGCAAGGTTTTGCAGGCTGCGGTTGATTGGAATCTTCTCGAGCAAAACCCGGCGCGCGGTCTTCACATAGGCGATCGCACACCGAGAACTGAAAGACTCTATCTCGACACGTCAGAAGTTCGAAGCTTGCTCACTTTCCTTCCAGAGCCATGCCGAACGCTTGTCCTAGTCGCAGTTCTCACGGGACTGCGGATAGGCGAGATACTGGCGCTTCGCTGGAAGAGCTTCGATCTGCTCCGGGGAACTATCCAGGTCCGCGAATCGGTTTCCGAGGGGCAGTTCGGATTGCCAAAAACGCGGAGCAGCCGCCGGGACATTCCAATGAGTGAGCCGGTGCTGAAAGCATTTGAGATTCATCGTGCTCGTGAGAAAAACACGGGGCCCGAGGATCTCGTTTTCGCCACGCGGAAACAAACTCCGCTCAACCCCAAAAACCTGCTTCGCCGGGTGATTCAGCCAGCATGTGGTGAGCTAAAGCTGCCAGTGATCACTTGGCACAGCTTCAGGCACACGCACGCGACACTGCTCGGTGAAGCCGGTGAATCGCTCAAAACTGCCCAGGCTCTTCTCGGGCATTCCGACCTTGAGACAACGCTTAATATCTACACGCACGCGATTCCGGAGTCGCAAAAACGCGCTGTAGACAAGGTCGCTGGGATGTTGTTCGCAGATGTTCGCAAAACATCAGTGGGTACAGAAAACCATAGGATCAACTGATTGATGTTAGTGGACTTAAGAAAACGGTGGAGCCGAGATCCGGACTTGAACCGGAGACCTGCCGATTACGAATCGGCTGCTCTACCAACTGAGCTACCTCGGCCCTTCATACCAATCCTCCACCCAAAACACGGTCTACCAGAAATTTAGCATTGCCTCAGCACACCGTCAAACAGGCCCGCCGAGCTTAGTGCGAGAACGGGTACATCACCCAGCCGATGGCCACCGCCACTAGCAGGAAAGCCAGGAAGGCCCACAGCGTGTACCGGATGCGCGAACTCAACCGCCGCCGGCTGAGAAACGCAAACACCACCGACACGATGAACGCGAACAGCGCCATGGTTTGCAAGTGAGTGAGCGTCATCAATTCTTCCGGCCCAGCGATATCTCCAGCGCGTCCAGCACGAAGAGCAAGTTGATGACTCCGGAAGTCGCCAACAGCCGCGTGCCATAATCCCCGGCGGCGCGCGAAATGTCCGCGCCATTTTTTTCGATGGAGTGCGCCAGCAAATAAAAAACGCCCGCACCCGCGTCGGCGATAAAACCCAGAACGCCGAACGCGTCATCGCCGTGAGGAGGAAAAATCGTCCCGCGCATCCACAGCCCCACGACAGCCATCGCTCCGACGGCTATGAATCCGGCCATCGCCCGGCCCAGCCGCCTCTGCATCAAGTGGCCAAGCCCAGGCAGGAACCAAGCGGCGATCACGATGAATATCCCGCGGACAGCTCCCTGCCCCTCCTCTTGTATTCCGGCGAAACTCGGATCCGCCTGCGGTGGGGGCTCTCCGGCAGCCGCACCTGGAACCGGCTCGACATGTCCACCCGGGTCCCCTGGGGCGACGGAGTCACTTGCAGTGAAGGACCGGGTAGGCTCGATAATTTGAGGTTTCTCTTCTGGATCGTTTTCTGCCATTGAGCCTTTTTAATAATTAAAGCTTTTTCCCACAATCGACTTCATGCCAGCAATGGAAGAATTTCCGATTGAATAGCGCCGGTTACCACGGCCTCTTTTTCGCCGACGTACACATCCACTTCCGTTCGCACCCCGAATTCCGGCATATAAATCCCCGGCTCAACGGAAAAACAAGTGCGGGGAATAATGCGACGCACATCGTGGCTTTCAAGATCATCCATGTTCGCGCCGGTTCCATGCACTTCCTGACCGATATTGTGTCCCGTGCGATGCGTGAAGAACTTTCCGTATCCCGCTTTCTGAATCACGTCGCGCGATGCGCGGTCCACTTGCCATCCTTCGATAGTGCGCCCGGCGGAAATCGCATCACGGACGAACTTCACCGCGGAATCGCGCGCCTTCTTCGTCACCGCAAACACCTTCGCATATTTTTCGGGCACTTTCGCGCCCAGGTAGCCCATCCAGGTGATGTCGTAATAAACGCTCCCGGGTTTATTGAGCTTGCCCCACACGTCGAGCAGCAGAAGATCGCCCTCGCGAACCGGCGAGGCGGTTTCCTTGCGCGGCTCATAATGCGGATCACCGCTATGAGGGCCGACTGCAACAATCGGATCGCTGTCCGCCACAAGTCCGTTGACGCGGAATTGCCCCGCCATCCACTGCTGAAGATCGTACTCAGTGAACGCAGCGTGATCCCGCACGAGTTTCGCAGCGTGCTCGAATGTCGCGCGGGTAATCTCGTCGATCAATTTTCCCGCGGCGATGTGTGACTCGCGCTGCTCGGGAGACCAGGACGCCTCAAACAGTTGCACCAGATTGGCGGAGCTTACGACTTTGCGTTTCAGGGAGCGCACCAGCTCGACGGTGCCCGCATCAACGACGGAAATAGATGGTATTGCATTCTTCGGCGAATACTGCATCGCCAGTGTTTTCGCGCGGCCCAGCAGCTTCGGCAGATTCTTTTCCATTTCCTCCCGCGCGGCATACTGATATTTCTCGCCGGGCAAGGAATCAAGCGCGCCGGATTCAATGCGGTGAACCAGCTTGCGCGGCGATCCCTTGGATGGAATCAGATAGAACCAGCGCCGTTTGGCCATGCAATTCTCAAGCCCCAGCACACGATAAGCGATGGAATCGCGGTGGAGAATGTCGTAGAAAAGCCAGCCGTCAATCTTCTCATCGCGCAGGACTTGCTGGATGGCTTGAATGTCGGGCATGTGATTTCACCTGTTTCTGTTGGACGCGCGTATTTGGCCTGGGGATGCGTCAATGCGCCGGGTCACGAACCGGTCGGCGAGCCGCTGAGCGCTTTCACTTGAGCCGCGGTCGCGCCGCGCACTTCCACGCGCTTGGTGCGGCCTCTCTCGCCGCTCAGGATTCTAACAGCGCCAGTCGGCACGTTCAATTGCCGAGCCAGAACACGGCAGAGCCCTTCGTTGGCGCGGCCATCCACCGGCGGAGCGGTAAGACGCACCTTGAGCGCGCCTTGCCATTCACCGCCGACGGCCTGGCTGGATGCGCGCGGCTGAACGCGCACCCGAAAAGTGATGCACCCGCCCCGTTCGCTGATATCTATGCTCAAATTTGTGCGCGGGCGCCGAAAAGCGCGGTCCCAATCCGTACTTCGGTTGAACCTTCTTCGATGGCCACCTCGAAATCGTGGGACATTCCCATGGAAAGAACTGGGAGCGGATGTTCAAATCGCCGGACCAGCGAATCCCGCAGCATGCGCAATTCCCGGAAGAAAGGCCGGACCGAGTCGGGATCTTCAAAGTAAGCGGGAATTGTCATCAGACCGCGCACCTGGAGCTGCTTCATGCCGAGCAAGACTTCCACAAACTCGGGAACGTCCTCGGGGAGAACGCCCGATTTTGTCGCGGCGGCATCCGTGCGAACTTCGATCAGGACGGGCAAGGGCTCAGCGCCTTGGACTGACGCATCCAGTTTTAGCGCCAGAGGAAGCGAATCCAATGAATCAAACAGGCGAAATAATTTCAGTGCGCGGGACACTTTATTACCCTGGAGATGCCCAATCAGATGCCAGGTCGCGTCAAGATCCTTTACGGCTTCAAACTTTTCCTGGAATTCCTGCACCCGATTTTCCCCAAAATGGCGGATTCCTGCATCATAGGCTGCGCGGATGGCTTCCGCCGGATGCGTTTTCGAGACGCCGATAATCGTGACCTCTTCAGGCTGGCACCCAACGCGTGCCGTGGACCGCGCAACGCACTCGCGGATCCGGTGAAGATTGGTCTCAATGCCGGCAACTGTAATTGCCATCGCCGTGATTTTATCACGGGCGCGAGACGAGCTCTTTGCTGCGGCGCGTCCAAAGCGCGCTTGAAGAGGTCGAGATTGCGGCGCAGGCGCCTCTCACGCTAGACTGCGGCGGGGCATCTTGAACGGAGCCTTTTCTCCCACAAGGCACACCTATGGCGCTGCGCGGAAAATTCATCGCTATCGAGGGCATAGACGGTTCGGGCAAGAGGACGCAACTCGACCTATTGGCCCGCGCCCTCGAATCGCGCGGAGTGGCCATCGCGCAATTCAGTTTCCCTCGATATGACTCGTCCTTTGGGCGGTTGGTGGCAAGCTACTTAAACGGTGAATTTGGACCTCTCTCGGCAGTGGATGCGCATCTCTCCGCGTTGCTCTATGCAGGCGATCGATTTGAATCAAAGGGTGAGCTGGAAACCGCGCTCGCAGCTGGCAAGACACTCCTCGCCGACAGATATATTGCTTCCAATCTGGCGCACCAGACGGCGCGCGTAGCGCCCCAGCGGCGCGAGGAGTTCCTGACCTGGCTGAAACGTCTTGAATATGGCCTCTACGGATTGCCCGCGGAAGATTTGGTGGTTTATCTCCGCCTGCCGGTTGCAGAAGCGCAACGATTGGTGGGGCTGAAGGAAACGCGGGATTACACTACGCTTCAACGGGATTTGCAGGAAGCCGACCAAAAGCACCTGGAGCAGGCCGCGCTTGTATTTGACCGCTTGGCGATGGAACCCAATTGGGCAACTGTAAATTGTTTCTCGGGAACATCTGAGGCAAAAGAAGGAGGCTTGCTTCTCTCTACAGGAGCAATTCACGCCGCCATTCTTACAGCTGTGGACGCGCGGCTGCCCGCGCTCGCCTCCGCGGCCAAGGGGACACACTGATGGGTTTCGATCAATTCCTCGGCAATGAGCGAATCGTGAAATCGTTGCGCGGAATGCTGGCTGCAAAGCGAGTTCCGAGCGCGATGCTTTTCCTCGGACCGAAGGGTGTGGGCAAGTACACATTGGCGCGGATGTTCGCCCAAGCCGCGAATTGCGAACGGATGCAGGACGATTTCTGTGGGAAGTGTGACACCTGCGTGAGGATCGCACGGCTGGCCGAGCCCAGCGCGCTCATCGAGCAAGGGCTCACCGAGCGCGGTGAGAGCGCCGATGCGGGGATGGTGGAGCGCGTCCCGCTGATCCTGCAAACACACCCCGACGTTTGGGCCATCGTCCCTGATCCAGTTCGCTTGAAGAAGCCCGTAGTGCGGCCGGTGATCCATATGGGACAGTTGCGGGCCATTCAACGCGCGGCCAATTTCCGGCCGCAGGCGCGGCGGCGACTGTTCCTTTTGGACGGCGCGGAAACGATGCGCTGGGACTTGTCCAGCATTTTCCTGAAAATATTAGAGGAGCCGCCTGAATCCTCCACACTGATTCTGATGGCGCCAAGTCCTTACCAGCTTCAGCCGACCATTGTTTCCAGGTGCCTCCAATTCTTCTTCGCGCCCGTGGGGCAGAACGAGATGGAGAAGATTCTGCGCGAGCACACCAAACTCGACCCGGCAGGCAGGACGCGGGCTGCCGAACTGGCCGAAGGCAGCCCGGGCGCCGCGCTGGGCATGGATGTGGACCAAGCGGCTGAACTGCGGCGGCAAGCGTTGCGGATTTTGGAGCTGTCGGCCGATGGCAAACTTCCGGGTCTTTTCTCGCTGACCAATCAGCTTACCAAGCGGGAGGGTGGACAGGCCGTCCCGTTCGATTCTCTGCTGGCGGCGCTTTACAGCGTGCTCGCGGATCTGCTCGAATTGACCAGCGCTTCCAACACACCGCAGCTCCGGAACCCCAGTTTGAAAAAGGAACTACAAACGTTGGGTTCTAAACTGAACACACCATGGGTCACTCGCGCGGTCCACGGGGTGGATACTTTGTCCTACCGGCATCGCAGAAACATCAACCGGCAGCTCGGACTGGACGCTTTGGGCGCCGCCCTGACAGCTAAATAGGCCCTTTCACCGAAACCAATTTTTTTGCGGAGTATGAAACGGAATTTCGATTCCGTGCATCCTATTCGCAAGGCCCAACTTGGGGTTTTACGTCTAGATAGTCGGGGGGAGCAATCATGGTTAATCGTAGACTTATCCGTCCGTCCCTGACGGAGGTAAAGGATCAGGGGCCAGTCATGCGACCTCATCATGCTGCTGTAGTGCCTCATAAGAAACCTACGCCGCCCGAGCAGACGCATGCCGAAAATTTTTATTGGGTGAAGCAAATGCAGGCCCGAACGCCGGTCGCCGTGGTCCTGACGGATGGCGAAGTGCTTCGCGGGGTGGTGGAATGGTATGACCGAGATTGCATTAAGCTGACGCGGTTTGGAAGTCCTAACCTGCTGCTCTATAAGCAAGCCATTAAGTACGTCTATAAAGATGGCGAAGAATCTGCCATGGGCGGTACCAACGGGCAGTAGGCGTTCCCGAATTTTTTAAGCGGGGTTTCGCCGGCGTTTCCTTTGCGCGGGCATGATTGCAAAGGTCATGAGCGCCTTGGCGGAGAGCTTTCCATCCGCGGCGTGGACCTCGCATTCCACTACAGCCAGGGTGCGGCCCAGGCGCAGCACCTGCGAATTCGCGGTAATGGAGCCGCGATCCACCGGCTCCAGATAATTAATCTTCATTTCAACGGTCGCCAGGCGGGTCCCCCTCGGCAACATGGGGTAGGCGGCCATAGCCCCTGCTGTGTCTGCCAGCGATGCCAGAATGCCTCCATGCACGACGCCGTGGATTTGCAAGTGATGTTTACGGACGCGCATGGTCATGACCGCAGTACCCGCGCCCACCGATTCCAGTTCATAGCCGAACAATTTTCCTGGAGCGCTGTTTCGCAAACGCAGGCCCAAATCAGCCGCGTTCCAACTGGCCCCTTCGGTTGAGGATGATCTTGGTTTTCTTGCCGGCATTGTTGGACGCTTCATCCTGCCGATTGCCCGCCATCAATGGGAAGCGTGGCGCCGGTAACCCATGTGGATTCGTCGGAAGCCAAATAAACCGCGAGATGGGCAATTTCCTCGGGGGTTCCCGCGCGGCCAATTGGGATCAATCCGATGCGCTGGCGGCGGGCTTCTTCCGGATTGGGGGCATTGGCAAAAAGATTGGCGCCCATGTCGCTTTCCACCAGCGACGGGCAGATGCAGTTTACACGGATGCCTTCTTGCGCGTGGTCCAGCGCCATCGCGCGAGTCAGCATGGTGACCCCGCCTTTCGAAGCCGCGTATGCCGCGCGTTGCTTGCTCCCCACCAGTCCGTACACCAACCCCATATTTATGATGGAGCCACCGCCGGCCCGGCGCAGAAACCTCAATGAGGCGCGGGAAATCAGAAAAGTGCCTTTCAAATTTGTGTCGATCAACAGATCCCAGTGGGCTTCGGAAGTTTGCTCGGCGTTTCCGGTGAACATTGCTCCCGCATTGTTCACCACCACATCAAGACGGTTGAAATGTTCCACCACACTCCGCACCGCGTGTTCCACCTGCGCCACATTCGTCACGTCACATCGTACACTGTGCGCAACACCGCCTTCTTTATCGATCTCGTTGACCACTGTACTCAATTGGTCCGCGCGGCGTCCCAAAATGGCCACTTTCGCTCCCTGCCGAGCAAATTCCAATGCGCACGCTCTGCCAATGCCGCTTCCACCGCCGGTAATCAATGCCACTTTGCCGGCCAAACGAGTCGCCTTACTTGTCACCTGGAGCCTCTGAGATGCGTCTAATCAACACGCGGCGAATGGGGAATTTATCATTGCTGGATGACTGTCGCAAGGCGGGCTAACTTATGGCGGATGAGCCGAAAAAAATGCGCATTGGAATCACCTGCTACCCTACCTATGGTGGATCGGGCGTTGTGGCCACCGAACTTGGACTGGAGCTTGCCGCCCGCGGGCACAACATCCACTTCATCAGTTATGCCCCGCCTATACGCATGCCTACGGACGTTCCGAATATCAGGTTCCATGAAGTCGAGGTGATTACCTATCCATTGTTCGATCACCCTCCCTATACCTTGGCGCTGGCGTCAAAAATGTTTGACGTCGCCGAGTCGTGCCGCCTCGATCTTCTCCACGTGCATTACGCGATCCCCCATTCGGTGAGCGCTCTTTTGGCCCGGTCCATGGCGGCGCCCAGGCGCTTGCCGTTTATAACCACGCTGCACGGGACCGACATTACCCTGGTGGGCAACAACCGGAACTATCTGCCGATTACGCGTTTTTCCATCGAGCAGAGCGATGGAGTAACGGCCATCTCCAATTATTTGAAGGACCAAACCTTGAAGGACTTTGCGATCCAAAACCCCATTGAGGTCATCCCCAACTTCGTGAATTGCGATCTATACCATCGCAATACGGATGCCCATAAACGTGCCGTGTGGGCGCCAAACGGCGAGCCTATTCTGATGCATCTCTCGAATTTCCGGCCGGTGAAGCGCATCACCGATGTGATTGAGATTTTCGCCTTGGTGCGGGAAAAGATGCCTGCCAAGCTGGTAATGATGGGTGACGGTCCGGACCAGGGCGCGGCGGACTGGCTGGTACGTCAGAAAAAATTGGAGAACGACGTTTTCTTCCTTGGAAAACAGGACCATGTGGAGACCAAACTTGGGTTGGCCGACCTCTTCCTGCTTCCCTCGCAACTGGAATCGTTTGGGTTGGCGGCGCTGGAGGCGATGGCCTGCGAAGTTCCTGTTATCGCCACAAATGTGGGGGGCGTGCCTGAAGTTGTCGAGCATGGCGTGGATGGGTACCTGGTGGAGCCGGGAGACGTCGCCTCGGCCGGAAAATACGCCGTAGATATACTCTCGCGGGCGGACCGGGGGCGATCGATGGGTCAACAGGCGCGAATAAATGCCCGGCGGAAATACTGCGCCAACGACATCATTCCGCAATACGAAGCCTATTATCGAAAAGTGCTTGCGGCGGGTTCTTCAGCGGCCCGCGCATAAGATTTTTCTTGCTTCACACCAACGTAGTGTCTCTGCAATTCATTGGCATACTTCTGCCCAACTTCCCCCGCGTTGGCGGTCAACCACTCGCTAAAGCGCGTGGGGCACGTGGGCGGTCTTGCGGAAACCAATAGGTCGGCCGCCAATCCGTCAATCTCCTCTTTTGTCAGAACAACGTCGCCCGTGACCCAGCCCAGAATTTGCACCATGGCCGTGAGGGTGGTTCGGCCCACGTGGATGAGCCTGCATTTGCTGCGAACTGCCACCGCGATTCGGCGCACCAATTCCTCAAACGTATAGATTTCAGGGCCCACCGCATCCTCAATAACATTCTCATTCTGCATTCCACGGTTCACGGCCAGTTCAGCGATGTCTTCGATGTGCGCCGGCTGGATGCGACATTCACTCATGCTTGGAACGCCAAATATCGGAAATCTCCGCAGCATCCATGCGATGTTGTTGATCAGGATGTCTGCTCCGCCAAAAATAACAGTGGGCCGCAGGATCGCATGCGATATTCCCGTCTCAAACAACGCCTGCTCAACCAACGCTTTCCCGCGGTAGTAGCCGAGCGGCGAATCCTCTGTGGGATTGGCGATACTGATGTGGACGATGCGGCGAACGCCGGCTCGCTTTGCGGCTTCAAACAAGACTCGGGAATTGGCAACCGCCCGCTCAAAGGTCATGTCCTTATAGGGAAATCGCACCCAGTAGGTGTTGTAGAGAACATCCACGCCCTCCAAATTGCGCTGCAGGCTTTCCGTATCCTCGAAATTGAGCGGGGCTATTTCAATGCCTCCCGCAGCGGCTCTTCTGCTGGCTGGATGGTTTGTGAGTGTGCGGACGCCGCGGCCATCTATCAGCAATCGCCGCGCGATCGCGGCTCCTGTGTAGCTGAACGCGCCGGTAACGACATCGAATGATTCATCGGTCATGGAGATGCACCTCCGATTCCCGTTCCACACCTAGGTGTTCTGACGTTGTGGTGAAAGAGTTCTAACATCACCGCGCTGGATAAAACCGGCGATGACGATTCCCAGAGTGACAACGGAAATAACCAGTCCCACCAGCCCGCGCTTGAGCACCGCCGCGAGCACCCAAAGCCAAGCACCTCGGTTCACATCCGGCTGGTAATCCAGCATGAATATTAGCGGCAGCAAAAATAGCGTGATGTTGGAGAAGGCGCACCAAAATGCCGCCCGGTCCGCCGTGCCGCAGAGGTCTGTCAAAATAGCTCGCAATGGCCGATGCAGGTGCGCCATCGCCACAATTGAGACGATGCATGCCGTTCCGATTCCCAGGGCAAAAATAGTTGCGTCACTCATTACTTAGCTCCTTCCAATGGATGAGTGAATTCCCTTCCACCCGAGCAGTCCCAAAAATCCGAACCCAACCGCGTTCAAGACGCCATGAACTTGTGCCATTTGCGAAAGATCCGTCATCGGCTGCAATGGATACTCGCCAAGTGCCCACATGGCGGCGAATGCCATTCCGATCGAGACAGAAAGCGCGGATCCAATGAGCAAGAATTTCGGAAGCCCGTGAGCGCCGATAAGAGCAATCTTGACCATTGCAACTGCCAATCCTATCTGCCCAATTGCAACTAGCATCGCTGCAACCAGTTTCAGTTTCGGGCCGACCAGAAACGCAAGGCCAAGCAGGCCCGGACCGCATATGACCGCCAATAAAGCAATTCGCAAGGAAATCACCCAGTCAGTCGCCCGGAGCCGTTCAAAGGTCAAACCTGCGAAAATGCAGGAAAGGAAGCCAGCGAAGTGAAAGTGAACCGCGGTCAAAAGAACGATTGGCTCCACGAACCTGACTGGCTGCATACCCAGGCGTGACATCACCAACCACACGCCGCCGACTGCGATATATGCCTCTCCTGCCGCAAAACAAACTTGGGAAAATGATTCCAAGCGACATTTCCAGATACGAATCATGCAATCGAGAGCAAATGCCAGACAGACCAAGAGCCAACAACTTGCCAGCGCTCCGGCCACAGGCCCGGCAGGCAAGAGGAAAGAGGATGTAGCCAGAGCGGCGGCAACAAATATTGGCCACTGGGTCCGGACAAGTAATCGTTGCAATGGAGAGCCATTAACAGGAGGCAACAGAAGGGAGGCAGTGGGAGCAATGACCCACGACGCCAACAGAAAAAGCAGCTCAATCAAATTCAGTCGGATCAAATTGAAGCTTGCCGCGACGATTAAAATCAGCCAAATGCTAATGCCCCATGAAGTGGCATTCGTATGTCTCTTCGCAGTATTGAGCTGGCTGGACATCAGCTTGCCTCTACCAGTTCGGCGCAAGCGCGGCGGCACCGTAAGCCGTCGCGAGAAAGAGCAGCGCAGCGATCATCGCTACATCCCCTGCACGATTTGCGCGGCGAATCTTCGAGTCGTAATAGAAGAGTTGCAGGGGGACGCGGCACAGCCAGAACAGCGAAATTGACGCCGCAAGAAATTGGCCGAGGCCGTGGCCGCTGGCGAGATCCCTTGTAAAGCGGAGTGTCAGGACCGCGAACAGAAACACCACGCCCACAATGTAAACGGCGTGGACCACGAAAATCTCACGGATCATTGGGGCAACACGGCTTAGGTTTTCGCGGTATCGCAATTTCGACGGGAGATAGAAATTTGCCAGGACCATTCCGAGTTGTACGATTGCTGCGAACCAGAGAAGTTTTTCCAAGGTGTTCATAACCTCCTCCTTCCCGTTCGGTGCAATTTCATGTGCGCGGCCTTAAGACCGCGGCGGGACAATTAAGTGCCGCGCATTTTCGGTGTGAGGCCACCCATCGATATGCCGCGCGCATGACGGACAATCCGCCCGGAATCTTTGCAAGCCACACAAGCGGCGCCGTCCACCAAATTTCGCGCGCAAGCGCAACCGCAGCATCCGCCCCACTGTACTGGCGGCCGTCTTCGTTAAGCAGACGGATTTCAAGCATTAGCTCAGCCTGTGACAATCCAAGTAGTTTCGCCACGCGCGGATCCTGCAGAGGCGCGAGTGCAAATCCCCGCTTCGCCAGCGCGGGCGCAATCCATCTAGCCGTGCGCGTACAGAAATCACATTCCGCGTCGTAAAACAGCCAGCCGCGCGCATGCCGGCCCTTTGCATCCGTGTATTCCGATGTAAGTGAGATCATTGCCGCACCATTTCCCTGCTACTTGCTCTTCTTGCCCAGCAGCCCTCGAAGCTTCCCTCTCAACTTGGCAAGACCTTTGAGTGTTGCCGGCGACATATGCCCCATTTCATCGTAGAGCCCGCACATGTTTTCCATGAAGTCGAGCATGTCCGTCACCCTGTCGCGCGAGTAAGTGTCGCTCACGCCTTCGCCGCCCATTTCGACCAGACATTCGCGCAGCATCACCAGCGTGGGATCAATTTCCCGCCGCTTGCGTTCGTCCAAAATGATGCGGAACATCTCCCAAACATCCGTGAGCGAAACGAAGTGGTCGCGCCGGTCCCCCAGCAAGTGCGTGACCCGCACGATCCCCCACCCCTGTAATTCGCGCAGGCTGGTGCTGACGTTGGAACGCGCCACCCCCAGCGTCTTGGCGATATCTTCGGCGTCCAGTGGTTTTGGAGAGAGATACAACAGCGCATGCACCTGCGCCACGGTGCGGTTGATGCCCCAGCGGGTGCCCATTTCGCCCCAGTGGAGGATGAATTTTTTTTGGACCGGCGTGAGGTCAGGCATCGTGGTTTTCCTTTGTTTCAGTCTATACAGAAACTACAGTATTGTCAGGAGTTTGTCAAGCCCTTTTTTCCCCACCGACCGCTGGATCTCCCGCCCCACCCATGTCCGTTTTCGGGACGGGCAATCCCACCAGCAAACAATTACCTTCGCTTTCTGGTAGCGGATGGCTGTAACTGCCTCGCAATGAATAACATACACCGCCAACCTTCGGCCTGAGCTTTGCACTCAATCTATCGGCGCGACTGGTGTGGGGATATGACCGTCTAAACATTGCGAAGCAGCGGGAATTTCCAAGGAGCCAATTGATGGGAACGCTCTGGCAAGATATCCGGTTCGGAGTGCGCACGCTAGTGAAGAATCCCGGCTTTACGGCGGTAGCGCTGCTTACCCTCGCGCTGGGGATCGGCGCCAACACCGCGCTATTTTCAGTCGTGAACGGGGTGCTGCTCAATCCCCTGCCCTATCCTCAGCCCGACCAGCTGGTGACCATTCATGAGAGCAAGGCGAATTTCGCGACCGGCTCAATTTCCTGGCCGAATTTTCGCGATTGGAGGGATGACAACCAAACGTTTTCCTTCATGGCCATCTATCGCCGCAATTCCTTCACCATGCTGGGCATGGGAAATGCGGAGCAAGTCCCCGGGATGTTCATCTCCTCGGATTTTTTCCGTGTGCTTGGCGTGCAGCCGGTGATCGGCCGCACCTTCCTTGAAGGCGAAGACGAAATCGGCGCGGCTCAGGTGGCCATCATCAGCGGCGGCTTCTGGAAGCGCAAATTCGCCAATTCTCCTGATGTGCTCGGGAAGAACCTTTTCTTGGACGGCAAGGACTTCACGATTGTGGGGGTGATACCAGAAAATTTTGATTTGTTCCTGCGCAACACCAATTTCAGGGAAATTTACCTTCCCATTGGACAGTGGGGCAACAACCTGCTGACCGACCGGGGCTCCGGAATCGGGATACATGGAATTGGAAGGATGAAGCCGGGCGTAAGCTTTGCGCAAGCCAAGGACGACATGGCCCGTGTTTCTCGAAATCTAGCCGTGGCTTACCCCGACAAGAACAAAGGCATCGCAGCCGCGCTCATCACTTTCAAGCAAACCACAGTGGGCGATATCCAACCCTTTCTGCTGGCGCTGCTTGCGGCTGTGGGATTTGTTCTGCTGATAGCCTGCGTGAATGTCGCCAACTTGTTGCTTGCGCGCTCGACCGCACGTTCGCGGGAATTTGCCATCCGCGCCTCGCTGGGCGCGGGTCAAGGGCGACTCGTGCGGCAGCTTCTTACCGAGAGCATCCTCCTGGCCCTAATCGGAGGTGGGCTGGGAATCCTGCTGGCGTCGTGGGCTACTCAAGCGGCTTTGAGCAGGCTGCCGTTATCAATGCCACGTGCCGGAGAGGTCGGACTTGACTCGCACGTTCTGATTTTCACCGCGGCTGTGTCGCTTCTGGCGGGATTATTCTTCGGGCTGGCTCCGGCCATAAAAACTTCAAGAACGAATCTGCACGACACACTCAAGGAAAGCGGCCGCGGTGGAAGTGGCTCGCGGCACCGCGCCCACGGGGTTTTTGTTGTGGTTGAAATGGCCATGGCGCTGATCCTGCTGATTGGCGCGGGACTTATGATCCGAACGCTCGCAGCTTTGTCAAATGCGGATCCGGGTTTCAATCCTCAGGGAGTTCTGACCTTCGGGCTTTCGCTTCCACCGGCAATGACCAAGACCAATCCGGCAGCGGTCCGCTCCGCATTTCGTGCATTGGACGCCAGGATTCAAGCGATTCCGGGGGTCGCAAACGTTTCGCTTTCGTGGGCTGCGTTGCCACTGGCTAGCGATGACGAGACACTATTCTGGCCCGATGGGCAGCAAAAACCTTCTAATCCAAATGACATGAAGTGGGCGCTGCAATATGTCATCGAGCCGGATTATTTGAAGGCCATGCGCATTCCGCTGAAGGCCGGGCGCTTTTTTACGGCGCAGGACGATGAGCACGCTCCGTTGGTTATCGTGATCGATGATGTCCTCGCAAAACAATACTTTGGGAATGACAACCCGGTAGGAAAGCGCCTTAATCTTGATCAGTACAACGCTCCTGCGGAAATAATCGGAGTGGTCGGACACGTTAAACAATGGGGCATCGATTCCGACGATTCGATGGAGCTCCGGGCGCAGATGTACCGTTCGTTCATGCAGTTGCCGGATCCCGCCATGATGCAAGCGGCTCCCGGAACAGGAGTGATCGTACGGTCTGACGGATCCGCCTCCGGCATCGCGACGCCTATTCGCGAAAGTTTGCAAGCCATGAACAGTCAGCAAGTTGTGTACGGAACTCAATCCATGGAGTCAATTATTTCCGACACCTTTGCCGACCGGAGGTTTTCGATGACAGTTCTTGGGGTGTTCGCTGCCCTGGCTCTTCTGCTTGCCAGCGTGGGGATTTACGGAGTCATTTCCTATCTCGTTGGCCAGCGAGTTCACGAAATTGGGATCCGCGTAGCTCTGGGGGCGCAACGACGCGACGTGCTGCGGCTGGTGCTTGGCCAAGGAGCGCGAATGGCCCTGATTGGAGTTGGGATTGGACTGGTCGCTGCCGTTTGGCTCACCAAGCTTATGTCCACCATGCTTTTCGGCGTGAGTTCGACCGATCCGTTGGCATTTGGAGCCGCAGCGGTTCTACTGACGACGGTTGCGCTGGCGGCGTGCTACATTCCCGCCCGGCGTGCCATGCGAGTGGATCCCATTATCGCGCTTCGCTGTGATTAGCTGGGGCACTTGCTTTAGATAGCAGGAAGGCAGATTAACTGGCGGCTGGAAATGTAGGCACGACTTCCGGCACGTCAATCCGGATGCGCGTCCCTTCGCCTTCGCGGCTGCGGATTTCCATGTGGAAATCTCCGCCATATAAGATCTTCAGCCGCTCGTGGACATTGCTGATTCCAATCCCTTCCACGTAAACCTGCGGCATGCGCACTTCGGGAATTCCCGCGCCGTTATCTTCGACCTCTATGATCAGCCTCCCGTCTTCCATTGTTGTCCGGATGCAGATGTGGCCGCCTTCCACTTTGCCCGCCAGACCGTGCTTCAGAGAGTTTTCGACCATGGGTTGCAAAAGCATGCTCGGCACGAAAGCGTCCAGAGAGCGCTCGTCCACTTCCTTAAAAATTTGCAGGTTTTCGCGCCCGAAACGAACGACCTCGATATCCAGGTAATCGTCAATGAAATCGAGCTCGTCGCGCAAAGGCACGAAAGTCTCGTGCTGGCGCAGCAGGCGGCGAAGGATGTTGCTGAGCTTGACGACCACGATTCGCGCCATGTCCGGATCGAATCGAATGAGCGAGGTCACGGTGTTGAGCGTGTTGAAAAGGAAGTGGGGGTTGATCTGGCTGGAGAGTGCATCCATGCGCGCCTTCAGCAGCAGCTGCTGGTGCTGCTCGAGGTTCATTTCGATGCGCGTGTTGTCCCAAATCTTTATGGGCACGGCCACCGCCATCATGGTAGCAATCAAGATGAGCGCGAACTGCCAGATTCCATGCGTATCCAGGTAGAAAATCCAACGCAAATGAGTGGCGCGCCCAAGAAGAATCCTTCCCACCTCAAGCAGGACGACAACGGTCATGGGCAGCATGTGCCAGGGGATTTTGCGGTCGCGCGCAAGTTGTACCAGCGATCTCGGAATTCCCAGGAATGTGAACGGGCCGAAGCTCCAGATGTCTTCCGTGTTGGTCATTAGTTGCCGCACCAGCCCGCCGACCAGTCCAGCCGCGGCGGCAACGGGCATGGAGAGCCATTCACGGTTCAGGAAGGCAGGCAGGCTGACCAGCGAGCCGCCAATTGGGCCGACCACACGTCCGCCGAGCAATCCCAAAATGAATGACCCTTCCAACATGAGGTCGGCGAAGCGGTAGGGTCTTCCCTGGCCGACAAATCGCATCAAGACGCCGAAAGCCAGCGGGGGCGTCAAGAACAGCATCAATTTCAGCTTGAGATCCGGATCGCGAATTTCCGTGTAGAGAACTTTCCGGAATGTCGAAGACCGAACAACGATCGCGGCGATGGCTGCCGCGGCGCCCACCTTCAGCAGCAGGATAAAAAGAAGCTCTCTATCGCCGGTGAATTGATTCATTCCGCCTCGATGCGAGCTACGTTAGCCAATCGAGGCGGGGATGTAAAGGCGCGGGAGTGAAAGACTTCGCGGACCGCCAGCTAGACCGCCGCTCGTTCCGCCCGCAATATCTTTTCGACTGACGGGCGGCCCTGGTCGTCCGCCGCGGCGGATAGACCAAAGGATTGATTGCGCGCTCTCGTCCCAATGCAAATTGCGATTCGGATAGAAGAATCATGGCCGAGGTGAATGGCCGAATCGATGGTTGGTGGAACGACTCCACCGGGATGCGATTCACCGTGAGATGCCCAGAGCTTCGGTTCTCGGCCAACTCTGATATCGAAGCGGTGCAGAAAAGCATTGCAGCGTAATGGTGTCGCTTGACGACGCCTTCGTCCCGCAGGCGCATCCGGGACGCAAATAGGAGCGTTCTTATCGAGGGCCACACCCAAGGGCTGTGTGCCACCAGTCCCGCTCATGATTACGGCTGCCTATCCGATCGGCCCTGACGAACGCCTTCACGCTCGAGGATAATTCTGAACTCGCCGTCGCCGTCTAGCTTCTCATCCCTTCCGAAGCGATCCTTTTGGAACAAGAGCGCGCGGCCTCTGACCCGGACATCTTCGCTCTGAACTGGGCCGGGGAGCGTTTCGCCCTCCTTTCCAACCGTCCGGCTTACCAATCGGTACTCCACATGAACGGAGTTGCCGGTCAGCTTCCATGTTCCGAAGTAAACAACACGACCATCACCCCCACTGATCACCTCAGACGCGGGGCCTTGGATCACCGTTGCGTACATCAGAACGAACCTTTGATCGGGGCTGAAATAGAGGACTGCCGCTTCCGCATAGCGCTGCTTCAGCTGAAGCTCAGCGGGCGGTCTTTTCCACCTCACATTCGTTTGCCGCCAAGCTCCCGTGGGGGGCGTAACTTGCGCCCTCACAGAAGCGCCAGCTAGCAAGCATAACGATATGCAGAGATATCTCGAGATCATTGCGGTTTCACCACCGAAGTATCGACACTGACTCCCGTCCATGTTTTTCCAAAATGGCTCGGCGGGTGGGCCAGCCTTTCAGCTGCATTTCTAAGAATCGAAGCGAACGCGAGCGTATGATACCACTGCGGTAGATTACCGCGCAGTGATTGCATCTGGGTTGGGTGTGGGTGCCGCACCCTTTGGCTTGTAAGGGTGCGGACTTTATGGTTTTCGGAATGCGCAAGAAGCTGGTTCGCTTTTATGGCCTTGGTCATCTCCACTTCATTACCTTTAGTTGTTATCGGAGATGGTGTCTGCTGGGAAGGGTTCGGGCACGGAATACGTTCGTGCGGGTTCTGAGAGAGGTGCGGAGCCGATACAAATTCCGATTGGTCGGCTATGTGGTGATGCCCGAGCATGTCCATCTTTTGATGAGCGAGCCGGGAAAAGGCACGCCATCGAAAGTGGTGCAAGCGCTCAAGCAAAGCGTGTCTCGGAGAATGCGGCGGAAAAGGGCGCCGAAAAGCATTGCGGCGTGCTAGCGTCTTTCGACAGCGCCTTTTTTCTTATCGAAGACCACCCGCGCTTCGCGCTCTAGGCCGAGCCACCCGCCAAGCGCATTTCTCAATGAATGCGCGCATTCAGGAATCGGGGATTTTGGGCAGGGAGGGTTTTTGAGCGGGCTTCAAGCTTTGTTGCTTCATTCATTCCCTTAGAATTACGGCCGATGCAATAGGCTAATGCGATGGTCGGTGGTAAAAAGTTCACCTGGAAGTGATTCACCGTGAGATTTGCAGAGCTTCGGTTATCCACCAACTCTGACGTCGAAGCGGTGCGAAAAAGAATTGCAGCGCACAGGTGTCTCTTGACGACGCCTTCGTTCTTACCGAGGGGCACTCGCCCTTAAATCCCCGGTGGCTTCCTCCATCATCGCGATCTGTTGGTAGCACGGGTGAAAATCACATCCTATAATTAACATTGCCCGGCTCCTTTCTTCCGAGCCTTGGTCGTTTACCGCTACCAAGTCTACTCGGTCAAAGGAGCCGACGCCGTCATCCAATCAGTCCTTACACGACAATTTCCTTCTCGCCGAATTTTTTAATCACATAGGACTCGAACTGTTGGCTGTCGTCATAAATTTCGATGCAGCCCTTCCCTGAGAACCCGAGATAAAGCGTCCCATCCGTCGTCCCTTTCACAGAGTCAACGGCTATGTTTAGGAATGGAAATAGCATCGGTGCGGCCAACCGATAGTCGTTGAAGATTTCCCGTCTCCCATCTGAAGTGACAATGGCAATTCGGGAAGTAATCAGCACGGAGCACGTCTCGAAGTTAAGGTGGAGGTCGGTGCCCCCAAAACAAATTTGGACAAGTAACTTTTGGAGGAAGAAGCCCAAATCAATGTCGGGTGAAAGACCGTACATTGTCAGTTTCCGCCTTTCGCAGGTAGTGGAACGTGGGTTTGTGCCATGGACTCGGCGCTAGTCGGGTTTCCAGTTGGCGGGTGGCAGAGCCTTCATACATATTTTGTTGTTTTTTCCTTCTTCACGGAGCGATGATACCACCACGAGTCTTCACTCGGGAGTAATCGGTTGCGGTGGGAGTAGCAGCGGGCTGCGCCACCCGTCCGTCAGCTAGATCTTCACTCATTCCGCCTGCAATATCTTTTCGACTGCTGCAACCGTTCGGCGCACATCATCATCCGAAGTCTGCCAACTCGATACGCTCACGCGCATGTCTCGACGCCCTCGCCAGGTGGTTCCCCCGAAAAACGCCTCGCCCGATGCCAGGATCGCGGCAATCACTTCGTCCGTGCGGCGATCGTGGTCGGCATCTGTGGCGCCCACACGTTGGTCCAGGAATCTCACCAAGCCTTGATTGATCACTGGTTCCCAAGCGACTTCCGCGCCCGGAAGTTTGCCCATTCCCATTACGATGGAGTGTGCATGCCTGCAGCAGCAGTCCACAATCTCCGCAATTCCCTGCCGGCCAAGTTGGCGTATGGCCGCATATGTGGGAAATCCCCGGGCGCGCCGCGACCATTCCGGATTCCAATCCATCTGGTCGCGAGCGGCTTCATCGTGTGTCAGATAGGAAGCCCGGTAGGACATGGACGCCCGATGAGATTCCGTGTCCCTTACGAATGCGAATCCAGAATCGAACGGCACGTTTAGCCATTTGTGCCCGTCCGTGGCCCAGGAATCCGCGCCCTCAACTCCTTTCACCAGATGCTTCAGGCGCGGGCAGGCGGCGGCCCAAAGTCCGAATGCTCCGTCCACGTGGGCCCAAGCGCCAAAACGCTTCGCGATAGGCACCAGGCTCGCAAAATCGTCGTAGGCACCAATGTTTACGTCACCTGCCTGCAATAAAACGACTGTGGGATGCCCCGGGTCTGCCCGCAATGCGCTTTCCAGCGCATCTGCCTGCAAACGGTCCTGCGAATCCGAGGGGAGAACAATGATGTGGGAAAGCCCGAGCCCAAGCATTCGAACGGCTCTCTCAAAGGTTCCGTGGCGCATGGCGCTGGTCAGAATGCGAATCGGCGGCGCGCCATACAATCCAGATTTTTCAACGTCCCAACCTCGCTTGGTGAGCAGCGCATGTCGAGCGGCAGCCAGACAAGTGGCGTGCGCCATTTGGCAGCCGCTTACGAATGCAAAGCTGGCATGCGCGGGAAGGCCCAAAATCTCCTTGAGCCAGGCGCCTGCCACTTCCTCAACCACGGCGGCGGCCGGTGAAGTGGCATAGAGTCCCGCGTTTTGATCCCAGGCGGAAGTCAACCAGTCGGCCCCGACGGCCGCGGCGACCGAGCCCCCGATAACCCATCCGAAAAAACGTCCCCCAGTGGAAGCAATGATTCCGCCTTCCACATCTCGCGCTAGTTCGGCGACTACCTGCTCCGGAGAAACGCCTTGATCTGCCAGTGGCCTTGCGAGTTGCCTTCGCAGCGTGCTCAGGTTGGCCGTTGCCGCCACGGACCCGCCCTTCGATGTTTCCAGGTAGGAGATGGATTTATGAAACGCCACCTCCAGTGTCTTTCGGAACTGCGCGTTTGTGTTTTCCACGCCCTTTGCGTTTTCCATGCCCTAAGTTTAGGAGTCTGCGTCCTATATTATCCATCCGTTTTTTGCGCCCAAATTCCCCCCGCATCGGCCACTTTGGACCATGTCCAAATTTTGTGTGCAGCTTATGCTGAAGTGGGATGTACCGCGCGTCTGGAGCGGGTGAATGGGTGTGCCTGTTATACTCATTGACCTGCTATGGCGCGAAAAACCAAAAGGAAATCACGCGGAGTGCGCATTATGGCGCAAGCCAAACTGCCGACGCGTTTCGGTGTGTTCACGATTCTGGGCGCGGAGGGCGCGGGCCCGAAAGAAACAGCTGTAATCCTGGTGCGCGGGAAATTGGATCAGCGGGAAGGCAAAGGTGCAACTCCGCTTGTTCGCATCCACTCGCAGTGTCTGACGGGTGATGTTTTCACTTCGCAGAGATGCGACTGTCGAGCGCAGCTTGAACTGGCGCTGCGGAAGATTTCGTCCGCGCCCCGCGGATTGCTGCTTTACTTGCCGCAAGAGGGACGCGGAATCGGCCTCGTAAATAAATTGCGAGCTTATGAGCTGCAAGACGGCGGGATGGATACGGTGGAGGCGAATCAGCGGCTGGGATTCGCGGCCGATTCGCGTGATTACCGGTTTGCCGCGGAGGTATTGCTTCAGCTGGGTGTGAAGCGCCTGCGGTTGCTGTCCAACAATCCGGATAAAGTACAGCAGCTAGAACAGGCGGGAATCAAGGTAATCAAACGGATTCCATGCCAGCCACGCATGACCAGAGCGACGCGCGGATACCTTTCGACGAAAAAATCGAAAATGGGGCATTTGCTTACCGGGCTTTGAATTCAAAGAGCGAAGGGGCTTGGAGATGACACCTGCAATTCAGCAATCCATCACACTACCGGCGCCTCCGGAGGAATTATTTAGGACTTTCCTCGACTCCAAAAAGCATTCGGCCATGACCGGTATGCCCGCCAAAATCGGGACGAAGGTCGGCAGTGAGTGGAGCGCATTTGATGGATCGATTTGGGGCCGAACACTGATGATTGTGCCCGACAAGTTGATAGTCCAGTCCTGGCGGTCGTCGGCCTTCAAGAAAACGGATCCGGATTCAATCCTTCTAGTGACGTTCAGCAAGGTCCCGGAGGGCGGCAAGATTGACCTAATGCATGTGAACGTTGCCCCGCAGGACCATAAAGGCGTGACCAACGGGTGGAAGGATTATTACTGGAAGCGTTGGCGGGCGTATCTATCGGGCAGGCGCTAACCCCCGCCGACAAAATGGACGATTTCGTAGCGGTCGCCGGATGCGACCTGCGTAGCGCTCCAGCGATCGCGCGGCAGAATTTCAAGATTGCGCTCGATGGCCACGCGCTCAGCACGGATCCCCAGAAGCGCCAACAATCGTGGCACATCGAGCCCGCTGGGCACCTGGTGCGTTTCGCCATTCACCAAGATGTTTAGAGTTTCGCTCACGGCAACTGTGCCTGGCGCGTGACGTGGACCTTGGGCTTTAAGCGGAAACGCACCTCGTCACGGCCCGCGGCGCCACTTGCTCGAATAACGAGCTCCGCTCCCCCAAGACCAAGTTTGGGCATGGGAAATTCCAGGGAAACGCGGCCCCGCGGATCCGTACCCGCTTTCAACCGAAATGCGGGCAAGACTCCTTCCATGGACACATCTACTGTCACGCCAGCCGCAGGCTTGAGCGTTGAGCGGCCACGTACTTCGATATCCAACGTGGCTTTGCCCGACGCATGCCACCTGCCCGAATTCAACAGGCGTACCTCGATGCCTTTGGGGAACTCAATGGGCGCGGGGGGGACGATGGGCTGCCGGGAGAATCCGGGCTGGTCAAATTTCAACGCGCCGGTGCGCAAATCCTCTAACACAGCGCGGTGCTGCAACTGCATACGCGCTTGAAGTACGTCTTGGTCTATTTCCGGCCCCAGCACGAGGTCTTCGTGGGTTTTCACGCGGCGATATAGGACGCGCCCGCGTGAATAAACCGTGGTGTCAGTAACTATGCGAGCGGGCTGCCCTGTGGCGCGAGTCTCCGTTTCGACATCAAACTTCAACTCCCCAGCCTGAACCGTTGAATGAGCGCCGATTCCCAAGTGTCCCGGTTCTCTTTCTTAAATTGCCTATGCCGAATGCGCGTCAAAGGCTGGGGGGCAGATTTGACCGAGCGGCGGCTGACCGCTATTATAGCCTTTCAGCCGATGGGTGGAAATCCTCTAGAAAGTTATGCGCCCCTGTTGATACACCTGCTGGCGGCCCTGTTATTGTCGGCCGCGCTGGTGGGAGTTTCAACGTATATCGGGTATCAGCGACCGTCACGGACCAAGCAACAGGCCTATGAGTGCGGCGTGACGCCGACGGGCGACGCGCGTGAGCCGGTCTCCGTGAAATTCTACCTTGTGGCCATGGTCTTTATTTTGTTTGATGTGGAAGCCATATTCCTTTATCCCTGGGCATTTGTTTATCGCTCTCTGCATTGGTTCGGATTCGTAGAGATGCTGATGTACATACTTATTTTGCTGGCGGGCTACATCTATCTTTGGAAGAAGGGCGCGCTGGACTGGAATCGTTGAATCGCTCGTCTCGCCCACATTTGAATTAAATGGACGAACCGGAGGAGTTGCAGCAAGACCCAATCTTACAGCGGTTGCGCGCCTGGGACTCTCAGGCCGTCGCTGAAGTATTGGAATTTCGGGGAGAGCGAACTCTGGTAGTGCCCCGCTCGCATCTGCGTCGAACAGCGGAACTGCTCGCAGGCGCACCCGACCTGGCGTTCAATTTTCTTTCCGATGTTACCGGCGTGGACCGATTCCCCATTGAGCCACGGTTTGAATTGAATTACCACCTGCTTTCCATTCCGAATCGCGCAGTGCTGCGCATTCGAGTGCGAATTCATGGCAGCGATCCAGTTGTCCCAACTGTTTCCACTATATGGCCGACAGCCAACTGGCACGAGCGGGAAATCTATGACTTGTTTGGCGTGCGCTTCGAGGGACATCCCGACTTACGGCGAATTGTGATGCCTGATGACTGGGAAGGGCACCCCCTGCGTAAGGATTATCCTGTGGAAGGTTTCCGGTAATGTCCACCACGACGGTCAACACGGCGACTGGGGCGGCCAAAACGATGGTCCTCAATATGGGACCCCAGCACCCTTCCACGCACGGCGTTCTTCGCGTGGTGTTGGAGCTGGACGGCGAGAGAATTGTGAAGGCGACGCCCGAGATTGGCTACCTTCACACAGGTATTGAGAAAAGCTGTGAAGCGAAAACCTATTCACAGGCAATTACTTTGACGGACCGGTTGGATTATCTGGCTCCACTCTCCAATAACCTCGGTTACTGCCTGGCGGTGGAAAAACTGTTGGGCCTGGAAGTGCCCAAGCGCGCGCAATATGTCCGCGTGCTGCTCACGGAAATGACGCGAATCGCTTCGCACCTGGTGTGGATAGGGACGCATGCCATTGACCTGGGGGCGATGTCGGTTTTCCTTTACTGCTTCCGCGAGCGCGAAGAGGTGATGAAGATTTTTGAGATGGTTTCCGGCCAGCGGATGATGACCAGCTATTTCCGAATAGGCGGATTGGCCCTGGAGCCGGCGACAGGATGGCTGGGGCGGGTTGAGCGGTTCGTGGATGCAATGCCTGGGCATCTGGCGGAATATGAGAATTTGCTGACGCGCAATCGGATCTGGCTCTCCCGATTGGTTGGCGTGGGCGTCATTTCCGCTGAGGACGCAATTGGCCTGGGGATGAGCGGGCCGTCACTGCGCTCAACCGGCGTGGCATATGACGTCCGCAAATTCTTCCCGTATTCGAGCTACGAAGAATTTGAATTCGATGTGCCCACCCGCACCGACGGCGATTGCTACTCCCGCTACTTGCTGCGAGTAGCGGAGATCAAGGAAAGTTTGAAGATTCTGCGGCAGGCCATGGCCAAGGTCCCGACGTTTGGCCCCATCCGGACCGATGCGCCGGGAATTGTGCCGCCCGCGCGCGAGTTGATGAAGACGGAGATGGAATCGCTGATCTATCACTTCAAGATTTTCACGGAAGGATTTTCGCCACCGCCAGGAGAGGTTTACCAGCGAATTGAATCGCCGCGCGGGGAGCTGGGATTCTTTGTGGCCAGCGACGGGTCACCCAAACCCTACCGGGTGAAAGTACGTGCGCCATCGTTTTCAAACCTTCAGGCCCTGTCGAAGCTGGCGGAGGGACGGTTGATTGCCGATCTAATCGCGTGCATCGGTACGATCGACATCGTCCTGGGAGAAGTGGATCGCTGATGAAACTTCCTGAGCAACTGGAAGCAAAATTTCATATGCTGATCGGGCGCTATCCAGTCAGGCGCTCGGCGCTCATACCGATGCTGCTGTTCGCTCAGGACGCCTTCGGATTCATCAGCGACGAAATGATCGAAGAGATTGCGGCCCGGCTGAATCTGAACACTCTTCAGGTTACGGAAACGCTGGCCTACTACTCAATGCTACGGCGCAAGCCCGCGGGGAAATACCACGTGCAGATTTGCACCAACGTTTCGTGCATGCTGCGGGGCGGGAACAAGATTCTCGACCATGTGGAGCGAAAACTCGAAATTGGCCACAAGCAAGTAACCAAGGACGGTGTTTTCTCTCTGGAAGAAGTGGAGTGCATTGGCGCGTGCACCGGGGCGCCCGCCATGCAGGTCAATTACGACTTCTACGAAAACCTGAGCGAGGAGACACTCGACCAGATTATTGATGGACTCGATCATGGCCGCAGACCCGCGCCCGTGGCGCGAACTTCGGGCTCGGTCCATCCGCGCCATGCGGCGGAAGTGCCGGTGATCAGCCGGCGGTTCGGCATACCGGACTCGCATAAGATCGAAGTGTATTTGAAGAATGAAGGGTATCAAGCGCTCGAAAAGGCGCTGAAGGAGATGTCCGCGGAGCAGATTATTGATGAGGTCAAGAAATCGAATCTTCGAGGGCGAGGCGGCGCGGGCTTTCCCGCCGGAATGAAATGGAGCTTCGTTCCCAAAGATATCCCCAAGCCGAAATATGTGATCGCCAACGCGGATGAAAGCGAGCCGGGCACCTGCAAGGACCGGCCGCTGCTGGAGATGGATCCGCACCAGTTGATTGAGGGCATGATCATTGCGGGCAAAGCGGTGGGTTCGCATCAGGGATTCATTTATGTACGCGGCGAATATCGAGACGTGCTCGACATTATCGAAGGTGCGATCGCGGAGGCCTATGAACGCGGCTTTTTAGGTAAAAATATTCTGGGTTCGGGATTCGATTTCGACCTGGTGGCACATACCGGCGCGGGCGCTTATGAATGCGGTGAAGAGTCGGCGCTGATGGAATCTCTCGAAGGCAAGCGCGGCTATCCGCGCATTCGTCCGCCCTTCCCTGCCGTGGTGGGCCTCTACGGCTGTCCCACGGTTATTAATAACGCGGAAACCCTCAGCTCGGTGCCAAGCGTGATTCTGCGGGGCGGCGAATGGTACGCCGGGCTGGGCACACCGCGAAACGGCGGGACAAGATTGTTCGCGATTTCCGGCCACGTGAACCGTCCGGGCATTTACGAACTGCCTATGGGCTTCAACCTGAAGAAAATGATTGAAGAGGTCGCCGGCGGCGTGCCGGGCGGAAAAAGACTGAAGGCTGTGATTCCAGGCGGGAGTTCGTGCCCGCTCCTCAAAGCGGATGAAATTGATATCGCCATGGATTTCGATTCGGTGGCCAAGGCCGGCTCAATGTTGGGTTCCGGCGGCACTGTGGCGATTGATGAGGACACCTGCATGGTGGACCTGGCACGGCGCATCATGCATTTTTATGCGCACGAGTCCTGCGGTTGGTGCATCCCCTGTCGCGAAGGAACTTCGTGGCTGAGCAAAATGCTCGACCGGTTCCATGCGGGCGGGGGGCGGCCCGAGGACATTGACCTGATCGATGAATTGTCGAAAAACATGCTCGGCAAGACATTTTGTCCCCTGGGGGATGCCGCGGCTTTGCCAACCATCAGCATTGTCAAGAAGTGGCGCAAGGAATTTGAAGAGCATTTGAATGGGAAGTGTCCCTTCAAACCTGCTGAGGTGCTGGCGGCGCGGTGAGCGAACGGAAACCGAATGGCGGAACAAAAACTCGTCACCCTGAAGATTAACGAACGCGAGGTTCAAGTCGCGCCGGGCACGCTTGTGATTGAGGCGACGCGGCGGATGGGGATTGAAGTGCCGTCTTTCTGCTACTACCCGGGACTATCTCTTCAAGCCGCGTGCAGGATGTGCCTGGTGGAGGTGGAGAAAGCGCCCAAGCTTCAGACGGCATGCACCCTGGTGGCGATGGAAGGGATGATTGTGCGCACGGACACGCCCCAGGTGCATGCCGCCCGAAAGGGCATGCTGGAGTTCCTGCTGGCCAATCACCCGCTCGATTGCCCGGTGTGCGACAAGGGCGGCGAATGCGAACTTCAGGACATGACGTTTCGCTACGGCGCGGACAAGAGCCGTTTCATCGAAGAAAAATTGCACCAACCCGAGGAGAAATGGTCGGAGGCAGTTTATTACGACGCGCCGCGGTGCATCCTTTGTTTCCGCTGCGTGCGAGTTTGCGACGAAGGCATGGGTGTGAAGGCGCTGGGAGTCGGCCAGCGTGGCGTGAACTCAGTGATCATTCCCAACGGGCAAGATCATCTTAATTGCGAAGAATGTGGGATGTGCATAGATATCTGCCCGGTAGGCGCACTGACGAGCGGAACGTACCGCTACAAAACGCGCCCGTGGGAAATGACCTACGCGCCGACGGTGTGCGCGCACTGCTCGAACGGCTGTAAGGTTACGCTCAGCGTACGCAACAACGAAATCCTGCGCGGAAATAATCGCGACCTGAGCGGAATTAATGGCGAATTCCTTTGCGTCAAAGGCCGGTTCGGCTTTGATTTTAACAAGCATCCTGAGCGTTTGCGCCTGCCATTGGTCCGCCGGAATGACAGCCTTCAGCCGGCCACCTGGGAAGAGGCGCTCAGTGAAATTTCCACGAAACTGGCGGAAATCCACAAGAAGCACGGCTCCGCGGCGATGGGATTTATCGGGTCGAATCGCACATCGAATGAGGAAAATTATCTTTTCCAACGAATTGCCCGCTCGGCCTTCGGTACCAACAATATTGATCACCATCGAACTGCGGATTATGCGGGATTGATTTCTGCGCTTGGAGACCGCGTCGCCGGCGCTTCGGCAACCATGCAGCAGATTGGCCAGGCCCGAGCCATGTTGCTCATAGGCAATGACGCGACCGATCAGAACCCGCTGGTCGCCTGGCAAATTCGCGCCGCAATTCGGCACAACGCCGCGCGGCTCTACATCCTGGACTCAAAGCAACTGAAGCTTGGCCGCCAAGCGTTGATGAGCGTCTCGCTCAGTCCGGGTGGAGAGGCGGCCGCTGTTCGTTGGCTGGCCACCGGTTCTGGAGATGCTCCGGCCGAGCTAGCGGCCTTGAAGGAAGCGCTCGCGAGCGAGTCCGATGTCGTGATCCTCTTTGGCGCGAGCATCACAGGTTCTGCGATTAAGGACCTGGTCACATTTGGCTCGATACTGGGAGGCCAAACGCGGTACATGGCGCTGGGCGATTACAGCAACTCCCGTGGCGCGTCCGATATGGGCCTTCTGCCAGATCGGTTGCCGGGTTACGCACCCGTTTCCGACAAGGCCGGGCGCAATCGTTACGGAAAATTGTGGGGCGCGGCTATTCCCTCAGGAAAGGGCATGTCCGCGATAGAGATAATCGCCGCAGCGCAAACAGGAAAACTGAAGGCCCTGTACGTAATCGGTGCGAACCCGGTGAAAACTTTTGGCTTCAAGGACGGGAAACGCCCTTCGGGGCTCGAGTTCATGGTTGCGCACGAACTGTTCAGGACAGAAACCGCTGAGCTAGCGGACGTGGTGTTGCCCGCCGCCTCGGCATATGAAAAAAGTGGAACGGTAACGAATACGGCTGGGGAAGTGCAGCAATTGCAACGCGCGCTCGATCCCGTCGGGGCGCGAACGGATTTTGATTTGCTGCGTATCCTGTCGCATCAATTGGCGAAGCTTGGCCTGGGCACTGCCGCAAATGTGCGCTCGCCGGAAGCGCTTTTCCACGAAATCAGCGCCAACGTTGCGGGTTACGATGTTGCTATGCACGCGCTCATTACCGGAGGCGCTGCACTTGCGGCGCCTCACGCCGCAGTAAACGGCGCTTCCACCGCTGTGGCCGGGACAATTTTTTCCTCGGGGGACAATCTTTTCACCAGCGGCACTCTGGGCCGCTATTTCACGGTCATTCCCTCGCTTAAGGAAGCAGAGGCCAAGCCGTGAGCGATTTCCTTATTCGGCATTCGCTGATCGCCTCCTCGGTGGTGAAAATCGCCGTGCTGTTATTTATGGTATTGACGGCGCTTGCCTATCTCACCTGGTTTGAGCGTAAGGTGGTCGCGCATATTCAGTCTCGGTGGGGACCATATCGTGTGGGGCCGCACGGCTTGCTGCAACCTCTGGCCGATGGCCTGAAGTTCATCATGAAGGAAGATCCGATGCCCGCGGGCGTGGACAAGTTTGTATTTGTTCTCGCACCGCTGCTGGCCATGACCGTGGCGCTGACCGCGCTTGGCGTTATCCCATTTGGGCCGCAGGAGATCGAGTTGTTCGGTCGAAAGACCTCGCTGGCCATCGTGGACCTGAACCTCGGCCTGCTTTTCCTGTTCGCGATCTCGTCGCTGGGAGTATATGGAGTGGCGTTGGCGGGCTGGGCCTCCAACAGCAAGTATCCGCTGTTGGGCGGGCTGCGCAGCTCAGCGCAAATGGTGAGCTATGAATTGGCGCTGACACTATCCGTGGTGGGCGTGGTCTTGATGGCGGGTTCGCTGAGCTTGCGAGACATCATTCAATCGCAGTCGGGCTGGTCCTGGCATTTGATTCCGCGGTGGAATCTTTTTGCGGGGCCGCTCCCGCAGGTCCTGGGATTTTTCTGCTACTTTACCGCGGCCATCGCGGAAACCAATCGGGCGCCATTTGATTTGGCGGAAGCCGAGCAGGAATTAGTGGGCGGCTTCCACACGGAATACTCCAGCATGAAGTTCGCGATGTTCTTTATGGCGGAGTACGCCAACATGGTCACGGTATCGTGCCTGGCCACGATCTTATTTTTCGGGGGATGGCTTTCCCCGTTTCCGGCGACCGGCCATTGGGTTTGGACGCTTTACCTGCCCGCCGCGGTTTTTGTGTTGGGCGGCCTGGGGCTTATTTGGGACGGCCTCCATTACACAACTCCCATCGGAAAGTTTGAACTGACAGTGCTTGGAGTTGTGCTGGTGGGGGTCGGCGCAGTGACGGCAGCGCCATTTGCCATTCACTTTGCGCAAGGGCCGTTCTGGTTTCTCACCAAGGTGTTGGCTTTCCTGTTCGTTTACGTTTGGGTGCGCGGCACGCTTCCGCGTTTCCGCTATGACCAGTTGATGGCCATCGGTTGGAAACTCTTGCTGCCGGTTTCACTGGCGAATGTAGTGTTCACCAGCCTCGCTCTGGTGGTGAAGAACAAATGATCGCGGTGCTCTTTTTCCTGCTTGGCGCGGTCGCCGTTGCCGCCGCGGTGAGCCTGATTCTTCAGCGCGAGCCGATCCACAGCGCGCTTTCCTTAATTGTAGTTATGGCCGCGTTGGCAGGGCTTTACTTGCTGTTGGGCGCTGAATTTATTTCCGCGGTGCAGATTATCGTTTATGCAGGCGCGATCATGGTCCTGTTCATTTTCGTGATCATGCTGCTCAATGCGGGCGTGGAAGAGCGCACCCAATTCAGCCGAATGGCCAGGTATGTCGGCTTACCGCTGGCCTTCGTCCTGGGAGCCGGGCTGGTTTACTGGATTACACGGTGGACGGTGGGAACCGCGAGCGCGGCCTCAATGGGTTCGGTGACGCGGCCGCTGGCCATGATGCTTTTCCAGGATTATGTTTTTCCGTTCGAGCTCACCAGCATTCTGATCCTCATCGCGATAGTGGGTGCGGTTGTACTGGCGCGGCGGGAAGATGAACGGCAATAGAGTCAAGGAGCGATGATTTGGTTCCTGTTTCATATTACGTGGTATTGAGCGCCATCCTCTTCGGACTGGGCATTGTTGGGTTCCTGTTCAAGCGGAACATCATCACGATGTTCATGTCCATTGAGCTGATGCTGAACGCCGTGAACCTGGCGTTCATCGCCTTCAGTAGCGTGCTGGGAAATCTGGCGGGACAAGTTTACGTGTTTTTTGTGATTGTAGTGGCGGCAGCGGAAGCTGCCGTGGGGCTGGCCATCGTGATCTTGATTGCGCGCAACCGGAATACACTCAACGTCGAGCGCGTGAACCTTCTCAAGCTCTAGATAATATTGCGAATGTTCGTTCTCAATCATCTCTGGATTATTCCGCTGTTGCCCCTGCTGGGCGCGGCGGTCAATGGTATTTTCGGGCGGCGATGGCCGCACGCAGTGACCAATTCGATTGCGCTGGGCGCGACTGGGTTGTCCTTCGCGGCGGTGCTGGAGTTGTTCCGCGAATTTACACGCCTTGCGCCGGCAAATATTCCCTGGGTGCAAACTTACCTTCCCTGGATCGTTGCCGGGGGCTTCCGCGCAGATTTCTCCCTTCAAGTGGACCAGCTCACGATGGTCATGCTGCTGGTGGTGACCGGAGTAGGATTCGTGATTCACATTTATTCCACAGGTTACATGGCGCATGAAGGCGGGTACGCGCGGTTTTTCTCTTACCTCAACTTGTTCATGTTTTTCATGCTGGTTCTGGTGCTGGGCGCGAATTACGTCGTCCTCTTCGTCGGTTGGGAAGGAGTGGGGCTTTGCAGCTATTTGCTCATCGGATTTTATTTTCTGCGCCAGTCTGCGACCAACGCGGGCAACAAAGCATTTTGGGTAAATCGCATCGGCGACTTCGGATTCCTGCTGGGAATGTTCCTGCTCTTTCGGACATTTGGCGCGCTCGATTTCGCTCATGTGCTTCCCGCCGCCGCTGGGGCGCCTGCCGACGCCCCCGGCCAGTTCGGGACGATGACCTGGATCGCGTTGCTCTTGCTCACCGGAGCGTGCGGCAAATCCGCGCAGATTCCCCTTTATGTCTGGCTGCCTGATGCGATGGAAGGTCCCACGCCCGTCAGTGCGCTCATCCATGCGGCAACCATGGTCACCGCGGGCGTTTATATGGTTGCGCGCTCGCACGCGATCTTCCTTCATTCCCCCGTGGCCATGACCGCTGTTGCCGGGATCGGAGCACTAACCGCGATTTTCGCCGCCACGATTGGACTGGTGCAGACCGACATCAAGAAAGTTTTGGCCTATTCCACGGTAAGCCAGTTGGGCTACATGTTCCTGGCGTGCGGTGCGGGCGCGTTTTCCGCCGGTATTTTTCACTTGATGACACACGCCTTCTTCAAGGGATTGCTGTTTCTCGCTGCGGGGAGCGTCATTCACGCCATGGGTGGCGAGCAGGACTTGCGCAAGATGGGAGGCCTGCGCAAGAAGATTCCGTGGACTTTCTGGACGATGCTCATTGGTACGCTGGCGATTGCGGGCATCCCGGGATTTGCTGGATTTTTCAGCAAGGACGAAATTCTCACCGCGGCGTTCACGAGTAGCCCGTATGGAAGCACACTGCTATGGGTTGTGGGCGTAATCACCGCGCTGCTGACCTCATTCTATATGTTCCGGCTAATCTTCCTGACATTCTTCGGCAGCGCCCGTTATGACGAACACGAAGTGCATGTCCACGAGTCGCCTCGGAATATGCTCGTGCCACTGGTGATCCTCGCGGTGCTCAGCGTGATTGGTGGTTGGCAGGCTGCTCCAGCGCTTTGGGGCGGAGTAAATCACTTTGAACATTTTCTCGAACCCGTATTCTCCAGCGCGGCCGCGGTGGACGAGCAAATGCCGTCTCCGAAAGTGCCGGAAGCCGCCTCGCTTGAATTGATGCTCATGTTGGTTGCGATTGGGGCTGTGGCGATCGGGCTTTATATCGCGTGGAGGATGTATATCCAACGAACCGGTATGCCCGAGAAATTGGCCGAATCGCTCAAAGCTCCCTATCGGTTGTTGTCGGGAAAATACTTTGTGGATGAATTGTACGCGGCCGCAATCGTGCGCCCGCTGGTCTGGATTTCACGCAACGTGCTCTGGCACGTCGTGGATGAACAAATGATTGATGGCGCTGTGAACGGCGTCGCGGACGTCTCGCGCCACACAGGAAACACGGTACGTCAGACAGAGTCCGGCAACACGCGCAGTTACGCCGCCTGGATTGTAGTTGGCGCGATTGCATTTACTTCCCTGCTGTTGTGGTTGGCGGTGAGATGAAGTGACCCCGGCGCACCTACTTTCGGTCCTGATCTTCTTGCCCGCGGCGGGAGCGGCGGCGCTGCTTCTGCTCCGCGGCGATGATCATGTTTGGATTCGTCGGCTGGCCCTGGCGGTGGCGATTGGCGAACTAGGCCTTTCGCTGCTCCTGCTCTATTGGTTTGATTCAGGGACCACTGGCTACCAGCTGGAGGAATTGTTCCCCTGGATTTCGTCTCCCCCAATCAAATATCACCTTGGTATTGACGGCATCAGTTTGTTCCTGGTGCTGCTGACCACGCTGCTCACTCCCATTTCCATCCTGGCCTCATGGAACTCTATCAACCGGAGTGTGAAGGGATTCTTTGTTTCCCTGCTGGTGTTGGAAACAGGCGTCATCGGCGTTTTTCTCTCGCTCGACCTCTTTCTGTTTTTCTTGTTTTGGGAGGTCATGCTCGTCCCGATGTATTTCCTCATCGGCATTTGGGGCCACGACCGCCGGATCTATGCGGCCGTTAAGTTTGTGCTGTACACCATGTTCGGCTCCATCCTGATGCTGGTGGGCATCCTCTGGCTCTTTAATTCCACCGGCTCATTTGACCTGCCGCGCATTCAGGCCTTGTTGCAGGCAGGGCGCGTGACATTTTCCACGAACACAGAGCTTTTGCTGTTCGGTGCGTTCTTCCTGGCTTTCGCAATCAAAGTGCCGCTGTTCCCATTCCATACCTGGCTTCCCGACGCGCACACCGAAGCGCCCACCGCCGGCTCCATCATGCTGGCGGGCGTATTGCTAAAGATGGGCACGTACGGCATGCTGCGATTCTGTCTGCCGCTGTTCCCGAACGCCGCGCGCACGCTTGCTCCCGAAGTGGCCGTGTTGGCAATCATCGGCATTCTGTATGGTGCCCTTGTAGCGATGGTGCAGACTGATTTGAAGCGCCTGGTCGCCTACTCATCCGTGAGCCACCTGGGATTTGTCGTCCTCGGTATCTTCGCCATGTCCGCGACGTCCGTTCAGGGCGCGCTGTATCAAATGTTGAACCACGGCATTTCCACCGGCGCGCTCTTCCTGCTCGTAGGGATGTTGTACGATCGCCGCCACACGCACGAGATCAGTGAATTTGGCGGGCTGGCCACGCCCATGCCGGTGATCGCGGCGTTTTTCCTGTTCGTGAGCCTCTCCTCAATGGGTTTGCCGATCCTTAACGGCTTCGTCGGCGAATTCCTCATCCTGATTGGCACTTACGAGCATCATGCGATGTGGTCTTCCATCGCCGCGATTGGCGTGATTTTCTCCGCGCTCTATTTGCTCTGGGCCTACCAGCGGACCTTCTTCGGCGAGGTAACCAACGAAAAGAACCGCGCTCTGCCTGACGCGAGCGCGCGTGAGCGCGGCCTGTTGTGGGTGTTGGCGGCATTCATTCTTTTCATGGGAGTCGCCTCGCCACTCTTCACCAGCCGGACAGAAATCACCGTGCGCCAGGTTTTGGACCAGATGCAACGGCCCGACAAAACCCAGCCCGTCGACGCACTACTCCATAAACCGGCAAAAATTGAAAAGGGAGATGCTTCGGCGCTTTATGTTCCTGCGCCAAACGGCCCGATTTCAGTTCCGGCAAAGGGAGCGCACTAATTGTTCCCCTCCACTCAAGACCTGATGCGTATCGCGCCCGAAATTGTTCTCTGCGCCATGGGCATGATCGTGATGGTCGTCGAACCTTTTGCCGGCAAGGGTGGAAGACGCGTACTCGATGTTTTGGCCGCATTGGGGGCGGCCGGAGCGCTCGCGGCTGTCTGGCTCCCCGCACACCACATTGGGGTGGCATTTTCCTCCTTGCTGAAAGTGGATGAGTTCAGTGTTTTTTTCCGCGTACTGACAGGCGCCGTGGCCCTTTTCGTTATTCTGGCCTCACCCAGCTATCTCGATCGTGAAGGCCTGCCCCACGGCGAATTTTTTGCGCTGGTCCTTTTCGCAACGGCAGGCATGGGGGTGATGGCCAGCGCGCAGGAGTTGATCACCGCGTTCATCGGCCTGGAAATCAGCTCCATCTCCAGCTATATCCTGGCAAGCTACCGCCGCGACGTGGCGCGCTCCAACGAAGCCGCAATGAAGTACTTCCTTCTGGGCTCATTCGCCACGGCCTTTTTCCTTTATGGGATCGCGCTGATCTATGGCGCTACGGGAACCACGATTCTCCCTCGCATTGATGCCGGAATCACGCAGACCATGCTGCTCGCTCTCGGCCTGGCGCTGGTTTTTGTCGGATTTGCATTCAAGGTCGCCGCCGTTCCCTTCCAGCTTTGGACGCCCGACGTATACGAAGGCGCCCCCACTCCTGTTACCGCGCTGCTTTCCTCCGGGCCGAAAGCCGCAGGTTTCGCTTTGCTGCTGCGAATTTTCGTGACCGTGGACCATGCGAATGACTTGTGGTTCTGGGCCATCTGGGTTGCCGCCGCGCTTACCATGACCGTCGGGAACCTCACCGCTCTTGTTCAGACCAACGTGAAGCGCATGCTGGCCTACAGCTCCGTTGCACACGCCGGTTACATCCTGGTGGCCTTCGCCGCGCGCAACACCATTGGCACCGCGGCAGTCCTTTTCTACCTTGCCAGCTATGCCCTGATGAAAGTAGGCGCGTTCACGGCCCTTTCATGGCTGGGCGGCGCGGGTGAACACCATCTGGAGCTGGACGATTACGCGGGCCTGGCGCGCAAGCGGCCCATCTCGGCAGCCTGCTTTTCTTTTTTCCTGCTTTCCTTGCTGGGGATGCCGGTAACCGCAGGCTTTCTCGGGAAGTTCTATATTCTGAACGCCGCACTGCACTCGCACCTGGTCTGGCTCTCAATCATTTTGGCCATCAACAGCATCATCGGCGCGTTCTATTATTTGCGTGTGATTGTGTTGATGTACATGCGTGAACCCCAGCGCGAATTCCCTGCCGAGCGCATTCCTTTTGGCGTTGCCGCGGTGCTCACTCTAGCAGCTGCGGGGACGCTTTATCTTGGAGTGTTCCCCAACTACGTGATCAATTACGCCATACAGGCCGCTGCCCTGCTACGCTGATCCAGCCAAGTAAATAGCATCTCGCAAATAAAACGGCCCCGATGATATCCACCGGGGCCGCGATAGCCATCGAAACTGTATTGCGCCGACTTATCCCTTGAAGATGAGCGTGAAAATGATCACCAGCGTAAACAACGCGAGCGTTTCAACGAACACGAGCCCCAGAATCATCGACGCGCGGATCGCATCAGCCGCTCCGGGATTTCGCGCCATTCCCGTGCAAGCGGCGGCTCCGATCTGCGACTGGGCATATCCGCAACCCGCTGCTGCGATCGCCATTCCGAACCCGCCCGCAAGTGCCAGCCAGTTTGGCCCGGCGACCGGCGTAGCGCCGCCCGTCTGAGCAAACACGCCCGGAGCCACAAGCAAAATTGCCATGGCCACCAGAATTACAGTTGCTACTTTCTTCATATCTTGCTCCTTGCTATGAACTTGCCGCCAGGAGGTGGTTCACGGACACTCGTAATTCATCCGAGCTCACACTGTATCGGCAATCATGCCATATGAATGCGCCTCAATGCCCTTCCGACACCGCCATGCCCAGATAAATCGCGGGCAAAACGGTGAACACGTACGTCTGAATGACGGTCACGAAAATATGAAGTCCGATAAATGCAATGGGGATCAGTGCCGGAAAAATTCCGATAACCACAGCTGCAGCCGGAAACTTCCCCCAAACGGCAATCGTGGGACGCAATAGTAATCCAAGAAAGATCACATAGATCAATTCGCTCGAAAACATGTTGGCCCACAAACGAACGGTGAGCGAGAGAATCCGGGCCGTGGTGCTGATGATTTCGACAGGCAGGAGCAACGGGGCAAGAAATAAATCGGGTCCCGCGAATTGTTTTATATATCCGCCAAGACCGTGCGCGCGAAACCCTTGGTAGTTGAAATAAACAAACGTGAGCAGTGCGCAGGCCAGCGGAACTGTTTTTTCGCCGGTTGGCGAGGAGAGCGTGGGAACCACGCCCAAAAGACCGCATACCAGAACGAAGACCGAAACGGACCCAACGAACGGAATGAATTTCCGGCCCCCGTGGTGCGGGATATTCTCGTCCAGCAAGTCGCGGATGCCGAATTTCAAAGGATTGGTCAGCAGCATTTCGCAGGCCTGCTGAAATCCGCCTGGCCGTTCCACGGATAGCCTGCTCTTCAAATAAAGCGCGCCAATCGCGACAAGGACAAATGCAATTAGCTCCATGGCCACGTGTTCAGGAATCGGCGTCGCGGGATTGTTCGGCTTAATGTGCAGCGCGTTCAGCAGCGCCAAAGCGGGGCCGCCCAGCAACTTATTCAGCAAAACTGTGAACCAGGATATGTGTGGTTCCATTCCCTATTCCGTGCGCCCCACAATTTCGTAAACGCTTTCCGCCATCACCGCCGCGCCCAGGGCACACAGACCCGCAAGCATGCTCACAACCGGGATGCGAAAAATCGCCCACGCAGTATACAACAAAACGGCGATAAGACCGTAACGGCCGAAGAGCTTCACCCAGATCCACAACGAGATGCGCGGTCGTGGCTCCCCAGCTTGAGCGCGGGCCACGCGCGCCACGGCGCCAACACCTTGTTCGAACCAGCGGAAGTTGATCCAGGCGAGCAGGGCGCCCAATAAAATGCCCGTTCCCCAGCGCCAGAAGCCCGCCAGCGCGACAACGGCGGCGGCCACGGCGCCGATGCTCAGTGTGAGCCGGGCAATGCGCCGTTGGGCGCGCGCAAACCACTCAGGACTTCGAACGCTTGTCTCCACCGCCGTCACTTTTCAGGACGCGCCGGATCACGTCGCGCACCCCGGTTCCAAATCCCACAAACCCCAGGGCAATCATCAACCAAGGGAAAGTGTGAAGCCACCTGTCCAGCAAGTATCCCCCGCCGCCGCCGACCAGCATGGCAATCACCATAACCAAGGGCAACTCCAGAGCGCCTGCGGATTGGGCCCCCCAATTCTGACTAGATCTATTTGCCGGTTCGGTCTGATTCGGAGAGGGTTTTTCGACTGACATTTTTCCGCAACTGCGAATTATCGCCCAAGTGGGCCAAATGGAAGGAATAGCGAATAATTCGCAAGCCGGATGAACGGCTCGGGATAAATGCCCGCGCCAAGAACAAGCGCCGCGCAAACCGTGAGCGCGACGGTTTGGCCGGTGGTGACAACCACTTTGACCGGGTCGCTGCTTTCACGCAGGAAGGCGTGCACGATGACGCGGAAGTAATAATAAAGCGCGGGAACCACGTAAAGCGCAGCGAAAATTGCCAAATAATAATGCCCGGTCTGAAGCAGCGCGAGGAAGATGAAATATTTGCCCAGAAATCCCGCAGTGGGTGGAATCCCTGCAAGGGAAAGCATGAATATCAGCAACAATACCGCCGCCGTAGGACTACGGTGGATCAGCCCGTTCAAATCCTCGAGCTCGTCACTGATCACTCCTTGCCGCCGCAGGATGATTACCACCGCGAATGCGCCGAGATTCATGAAGGCGTAGGCGAAAAGGTAAAATGAAATTCCTTTCAACCCGGTTTCATTTCCCATTGCTCCGGAGCCCGCCGCCACCAGGCCCAACAAAATGTATCCCGCGTGGGAAATCGAGGAATAGGCCAGCATGCGCTTGATGTTGGTTTGCGTGATGGCCGCCAGGTTGCCGACCGTCATCGAGGCAACGGCGACAACGCCCAAAAGCGCCTGCCAATGGTCTCGCGCGGGCCAGAATGCTGTCTGGAACAGGCGCAGCAGCAGAGCAAAGCTTGCGGCCTTGGACGCCACACTCAGATATGCGGTGATTACTGTAGGTGCACCCTCGTAAACGTCCGGCGCCCATTGGTGGAACGGCACGGCGGCAACTTTGAAAAATAATCCGGCGGCAACTGTTACTAATGCGAGGAGCACCAGCGGGGATGCGGCATCGCGGTGGATAACGGAATTTGCAATCTCGACCAAATTGGTGGAAGCCGCAAGGCCGTAAAGGATTGAAAGGCCATACGCCAAAATTCCTGAGCTGAATGCGCCAAGAAGCAAGTACTTGAGCGCGGCCTCATTCGAGCGGCGCTCCCGCCGCAGAAAACCAACCAGAATGTAAAAACTGAAGGCCATGGTCTCCAGCCCGATGAACTGCACGACGATGTCCAGGCCCTCGACCATGAACATCATCCCTATGGTGGCAAACAACATCAGCGCATAAATTTCGGCGTGGTTTTCGCGCTCGACTTCGAGATATTTGGCTGAAAGCAAAATCACCAGTGCGGTGGCCGCGAGGAATAGCATTCCAAAAAAAATGGCAAAGCGGTCGATTAGAAGAGTGCTCGCGAATCCAACCTGGTCGCCAGCCTCCGACACCTTTCCCTGAAGCTGCCAGAGCGCCCAGCCGGCGAAAAACACGCCCATCATGGCCATGACGGCGTTAAATACCTTCTGCCCTGGCTCCAGCAGGAAATCGGTGAGCAAAATCCCCAGGCCAAAGAACATCAGAAGCAACTGCGGCTTGATCAGCGCGCCGTCGCTTTGAAGAAACCCGACGAAATGGTGGAAAATCGACATCCGCCAGACCTAGTGGCTCCCCGTGACTGGCGGTTGGGAACTACCCGCCGCGGCGGCCACCCCCGCCGGAATTGCGGGAATCACGCCAGCGTTCTTGTAATATTCCGGATTCACCTGCTGCACGATTCTCTCCACTGGCTTATCGAGATAATGGAAGAACGGCTTCGGATAAATTCCTATCCAGAAGGCCCACAAAACCAGCGGAACCAGCGTGACGTATTCCCGCAAATTCAAATCCGGCAGATTCGTATTCGCAGGATTTGTCACCGGGCCAAACATTACGCGCTGGTAGAGCCACAAAAGGTAGGCCGCGCCAAGAATGATTCCCAGCACACCCCACACGGCCCACATTTTGTTCACCTGGAATACTCCGTTCAGAATCGCGAATTCGCCGATGAATCCGTTCAGCAGCGGCAGCCCCAGCGAGCTAAGCGTTATAATCATGTAGATGGCCGCGAAATTCGGCATCGGCGTGGAAAGCCCGCCAAACTCAGAAATCAGCCGCGTATGACGGCGCTCGTAAAGCACACCGACAATCAAGAAAAGCGCGCCGGTTGATATTCCGTGGTTGATCTGCTGCAACACACTTCCGGAAATGCCCATGGGATTCAGCATGAACAGCCCCAGCGTGACAAAGCCCATGTGGCTCACTGAGCTATAGGCGATCAACTTCTTCATGTCTTTCTGCATCATGCAGACCAGCGCGCCATATACTATGGCGATCAGGGAGAGCACCACGATTATTCCCACCGCTCCGCGCGACCCCGAAGGCAGCATGGGAATCGAAAAACGGATGAAGCCGTAGGCTCCCATTTTCAGCATGACGCCGGCCAGGATCACAGACCCTGCAGTGGGAGCTTCGGTGTGCGCATCAGGCAACCAAGTGTGAAACGGGAACATCGGGACCTTGATGGCAAATGCGAAGAACAGCCCCCAGAAAAGCCACTTCTGTAATGCAGCAGAAAAGAGCGGCGTGGATGCCAGCAGCGTTTGAATGTCAAAAGTGTAGACGCCGGTCATCTCATGCACTTTGAAATACATTCCCAGGATGGCCAGCAACATCAGGACTGAGCCCGCCAGCGTGTACAGGAAAAACTTGATCGCCGCGTAGAGTCTCCGCTCGCTTCCCCAGATGCCAATCAGGAAATACATCGGCACCAGCGTCAGTTCCCAGAAAACGTAAAAAAGGAAAAAGTCCAACGACATGAAAACGCCGAGCATGCCCGTCTGCAAAATCAGGAAGAGTATGTAAAACTCTTTTTTCCGCGGCTGTATGGCGTTCCATGCGGAAAGGATCGAAATCGCGCCCAAAATTACGGTCAAAATGATCAGCAGGTAACTGATGCCGTCGATGCCCAGCGTGTATTTCGCTCCAATCGAGGGAATCCAGTCCAGGCTCTCCACGAACTGGTAACGCTGCGGCGAGTCGGGCTGGAACCAGGTCATCATCGGTATGGCCACCGCCACGCCCGCCATTCCCCACAGGTTGCCCCACAGGCGGTGAAAATTTTCATATTCACGCGGCACGAAGAGCGCCAAAAGCGCCCCGACGAGCGGCGTCAGCAACACTATGCTGAGGACGTGATTGTGATAGAACTCCATCTTTCTCGACCCTCGCCTTCAGTGCACCGGCAGCCGCACCAGGTGCAGGTAATATCCCAGTAGCGCGATCAATCCCACGACAATCAGTAACGCATACCCGGAAACATAGCCCGTTTGCACCAGCCTCATCGGATAGCTGAACGCCCACACGATTCGCGCCGAAACATTCACCAGCCCGTCCACGATCCACTTGTCCCACCACATGGAAATCCGGGAAACTACGCGCGTCAGTAGCCCCACGCCGTTCACGCCAGCACCATCAATCACCCCTCGGTCAAACGCCCCCAGCGCCGTGCCCAGGTCCTTGGTGCGATTGACGAACAGCGCGTCGTAAATTTCGTCTACGTAATATTTGTGAACGACCAGCCGATAGAGGCCGCCCATTCTTGCCGCGAACCTTTCCGGCGCATCGGTGTTCTTGATGTACCAGCGGTAAGCAAGCGCGATCCCCGTTAACGCCATCAGCACCGACGCCAGCATCAGCAGATATTCAATCGTGTTTGCGCCGCGGGACGCTTTTTCCGCCTCGGTGGTAATTTCCAAGGCGCGCTGCCCCATAACCGGCTGGAGGAAATGGGCGAAGCGATCGCTCCCCCCCAGTAACTCTGGCCAGCCGATCCAACCACCGACAAAACTCAGCGCGGCAAGTATGATAAGGGGTATCGTCATGGAAGATGGCGACTCGTGGATGTGGTGCTCCACGTCGTGTTCCACGCGTGACTCCCCGAAGAACGTCAAGTTAACCAGGCGGAACATGTAAAACGCCGTCATTCCGGCGGTGACCCATCCCACCGCCCACAACATTGGGCTGCGCTCGTATGCCGCGCCCAAAATTGAATCCTTACTAAAAAATCCCGCAAATGGTGGAATTCCGGCGATGGCCAGTGTAGCCACCATGAAGGAACGCGAGGTGGTCGGAATTTTGTTCCACAGCGCTCCCATCTTGCGCATGTCTTGCTCCCCCGA
>Ga0209415_10001364_pt1 | contig 46731 bp, 44 predicted proteins | sample PeaSoiSIISIP2007_FD_187696 | JGI IMG/M metagenome (GOLD analysis project Ga0209415, IMG submission 187696) | Peat soil microbial communities from Weissenstadt, Germany - SII-SIP-2007 (SPAdes) (version 2) | ecosystem: Environmental > Terrestrial > Soil > Wetlands > Peat | place: Germany... | reverse complement strand
ATCAGGCGGCTGCGAAAATTCATCCGCGAGCCTTACGGCATGGTTCTGGTGACGGGACCGACGGGAAGCGGCAAGACCACAACCCTTTATGCCGCCCTCTCGGAGATCAAGAGCGACGAAGACAAGATTATCACGATTGAGGACCCGGTCGAGTATCAGCTTCGCGGAGTGACGCAGATACCCGTGAACGAAAAGCGTGGCCTGACCTTCGCTCGCGGCCTCCGGTCGATCCTGCGCCATGACCCGGACAAGATCATGGTGGGCGAGATACGTGATAACGAGACGGCTCAGATTGCCATCCAATCGGCCTTGACCGGGCACTTGGTTTTCACCACCGTCCATGCGAACAACGTGGTGGACGTGCTCGGGCGCTTCCTGAATATGGGCGTCGAGCCCTATAACTTCGTGTCGGCGCTGAATTGCATCCTGGCCCAGCGGCTGGTGCGTACGCTCTGCGAAGATTGCAAGCGTCCCACGGAAATATCGCGGGAACTGTTCGAGGAATCCGGCCAGAATCCCGAGGCTTGGCTCGGCACGAGCATGTACGAGAGCGTGGGTTGCCAGGCGTGCAACCAGACCGGTTTCCACGGACGGACGGCCATCGGAGAGTTGCTTTCGCTCTCGGACCGCGTACGCGAGCTTATTCTCGAGAAGAAACCCAGTTCGGAGATTCGGCGGGTGGCGCGCGACGAAGGGATGGTGTCGCTGCGGGAGTCGGCGCTCGAGAAGGTCCGGGCCGGAATCACGACGTTTAAAGAGGTTAACAAGGTCACCTTCGTGGAGTAAACTGTGGGCGCGAGATGAATTGGGACACGATAAAATCCAGGCTGTTGCCCAAGCAGGGGGCGAGAACCGGCTCGTTCCTGTTGCCCTCTGTGGTTCTCGATTTGCAGCCGAGTTTCATTGCGGGTGCGAGATTAGACAGAAAATCGCGCCAGGTTCGCCGGGTTGCCGTCCGGCAGATTGAGGACGGTGCATTGGAGCCGCTTGCCGCCCGGCCTAACCTGGTTAAGCAGGAAGTGGTGCGTCGGGCCATCCGTGAAGTCCTGGAAGCAGTTGGAGACCGCAACGACCGGTTAGGCGTTCTCCTGCCCGATCCTTCGGTGCGCGTTGCAGTCCTGCGTTTTGAAACGCTGTCCAGCCGCCGAGAAGAAGCTGATGCTTTGGTTCGTTGGAAGCTCGGAAGCATCCTGCCGTTTCCACCCGAAGAGGCCAGGGTCAGCTACCAATTGCTCGCGAAGAGCGAACAATCGGTTGAGGTGCTGGCGATGGCGGTGCGCAATTCCGTCGTCACGGAATACGAAGCGGCGTTGGAGGATGTGGGCGCCGGGCCGGCATTGGTTCTCCCCGCCACAGCGGCCCTTCTCCCCTTGCTTCCGGCGGGGCATCAAGGAAGCCAGGTTCTGGTGCATGTTTGTTCGGGTTCGGTGACTTCAGTCGTGGTGGTGGGAGACGGTATCAGTTTCTGGCGCAATCGCCAGTCGGAGCGGGTCACGACGGCCGGAGATGAGGAATTGATCAGCGAATTCGCGCGCGTGGTCGCCGCTTGCCGGGACCACCTTAAGAGCGAGATCGAGGACGTCTACATTTACGTCCGGCCGCCGGCAGTTTCGTTGCCGGACGACGAAATCGTGAAAGTGACGGGCCGCCGCGTTCAACTCCTGAGCAGTCCGGAATCACACGCGGGAGGACTTCCTCCGGCCGAGAAGAAGATCTTGGAGAGTTTCGGCATGACGTTCGCCGGACTTTTGGAGAACCAAAACTAAGGCAGGGGCGGTTCGCGAACCGCCTCGACTGCCGTCAGGCTTATGAGAGTCACCCTGAATCTCGCCATCCCGCCCAGTGCTCGCGAACGCTATGCGCTGCTGTGGGCGATCCCGGCTACGCTGCTGGGCATCGCAGGTTTAGTTCTCATCATTTTGTTCTCCGTTCGCGCCTATCGCCAATACACGGTAGTGCACGCGTCGGTCGTCCGGTACCAGGACCGGGACAATGCTTTACGCGCCCAGGAAATGGCTCTGCGCAGAGTACTGGAAGAACCCGCCTCGCGCCGGCTCCTGAACGATGTGCAATTCATTAACGCACTCATTAAGGCAAAACAGGTATCGCTAACCAGCTTGGCCGCCGACATTACCGAGCTCATTCCGGATGATGTGCGGCTCAGTGCTTTGGCTATGGCGCCGGATGGCAACGAACTGGCCGTGCGCTTCGTGATAACCGGCAAAAACGCCGAAGCCATCGAGCGTTTTCTAAGCGATCTCGAGGACTCGCCGCACTTTAAGGACGTGGCCATAATCAACGAAGGGCTCGAGGAGACAGGCGCCAATACCGAACTCGAGAATATCGCCTGCACCGCGCACTATGTGGCGGGTGAGGGCGAATCGTCAGGGGAATAATTGCGCAGGAATCGTCACCAGATTGTAACTCGCGTTTTCCAGATCCTCGGCATTTCGCTGCTGCTTCTCGACGTCCTGCTTTATTTCTTCGTCTACCGGCAAACACAGTCGCAGCTTTCCTCGGAGCTGGAACAGTTTGCATCCTTGCGCCAGCGCATCTTTGATGGAGAGGCGCGGATCGGACGCCTCACCAAGTATAAAGAAGGTTTACCGGAGACCGGTAAAAAGCTGGCGGCGGTGATCGAGGATCATACTCTCCACCGGCGCCAAGCCTACTCGCAGGCCTTCAAGCTCCTGCGGCAGGTGGCGGAACAGTCAGGGGCGGAGCTTGGCAAGGTGGACTTCAAGCGCAATGACAAGGCCGCGGGACCCGTGCTGCCTCTCGGAGCTGCGATCAACGTTGAGGGGCCTTTCCCGGCACTGCTCAAGTTTGCGCATGGTCTTGAAACCGCAAACGATTTGCTGGTGATTCGGAGTTTCAGTATGGTGGAGGGTGAGGATACGCCCCAGCAATTACGGCTGGTGGTTGATCTCTACTTTACACCCTGAAGTAGGGGCCGAGTTTGGTTCGTAGCGCCCCGACTTGTCGGGGCGCCCGCCGACCCTTCGCTCAGGGCAGGCTCTGAAGGTCGGCGCTACACCCTAATTGGGACGGCATGAAGCTAAGTGGACAAATGGAGAAGTGGGGCATTGCCATTCTGGGCGTCGTCTCGCTTCTGCTGATTGTGAACCTCGTCATCCAGTATAACCACATGCAGGCGGTGGTGAAGCTTCCCGTGGCCAAGGCTCGCCCGCCGGCAAGGGTTGGCGTCCGGGCGGGGGCCAAAGCGCCGGTTGTGAAGCAAGCCGTGAGGCCGAGAGCGCCGGATGACTTGTCCGTTTACAATTCAATCGTCGAGGTGGACCTGCTCAAGAAGTACGAAGACCGTCCGGTGCCGGAGTTGCATCGAGATCCGTTCACATTTGTGGCCGTTGCAGCTCCGCCGCGGGTGCAAGCCCCGGGCGTGGCGGCCGCGGCGCCGCCCGCTCCGCCTCCTCCGCCGCTGAATTTGAAGGTCATGGGCTACACCGAGGGCAGAGGGGCGCCCGATGAAGCCATGGTGGAGCTCTGTTCTGCCAGTTGCGAGACTTCGTCCCCCGATGACCAGGTTTTGGTGGTCCACGCGGGCGAGGCGGTCGGGTCCCGATACAAGGTCATCAAGATAAATCCTACGGTGGTTACCGTTGAAGATGCTGCGATCCATCAAACCGTCGATTTGCCCGTCCCGCAGTAGCTCGGACGGGTTCGCGCTGCTCATTGTGATGGTGGCGGCCGCAGTCCTTTTGATCGGCCTGACGGCAGTGCTGCCGAGCATTTACCAGGAAGGCCAGCGCGAACGCGAAGCGGAACTTATCTTCCGTGGCTACCAGTACGCGCGCGCCATAGCGGGCTACCACCAAAAGTTCCAACGATACCCAAACAGTATCGAGGATTTGACAAAACTGACGAGCGGCTTCCGTTTCCTGCGCAAGGAATACGCCGAGCCGATGACTCCGGGTGGCAAATGGCGGTTTATTCACGCCAACGCGCAAGGCGTTCTGCTGGACTCGAAGACCCAAGGCCCTCCACCTGGGGCGATGGGTCAGTCGGGCGCAAATCCAGGTGCGGCTGGGTTCGGGACGTCAGGCGCTTCGGGCATGGGTGGAATTGGCCAGCAAGGTATGGGAAGCAGCGGCTTCGGCCAACAGGGCAGCTCATTCGGCCAGCAAAGCATGGGGGGAAGTTCGTTTGGCCAAACGAACTCCGGGAGCAGCAGTTTTGGCGCGCAGGGCACGGACGGGAGCAGCTTCGGCACGCAGAGCACCGGCAGCAGTGGATTTGGCACGTCAACCGGAGGCTTCTCTTCCAATTCGAGTCTCGGCGGGAGCACCTCCGGCACTCAGCAAGGCTCCGCTTTCTCGATGGGAAGCACCCAAGGTGGCGGAACCTTTATCGTCGGGGTCGCGAGCACAAGTCATAAGCAATCCATCCGTACTTGGAACCAGAAGACGCACTATGACGAGTGGGAGTTTATTGGGATCGATCTGGGCGCGCTCGGCATTGCGACCTCGATCCCCGGACTCCCTCAGGGTTTCCAGTCCGGTCAGGGAAATCAGTCCGGCGGTTTCGGCCAGGGGAATCAACCCGGCGGCTTTGGGCAGGGGAATCAACCCGGCGGCTTTGGGCAGGGAAATCAGCCCAGCGGCTTTGGGCAGCCGAATTCTCCGCCGGGACAGAATCAAAGTGGCAATTCGTCCTCAGGCGGATCCACCCCCGGTGGATCCGACTTCTCGCCGCAATGATCCAATGATAGACTTACAACGGACGAGATTATTTTGGTTTTCAACTTACAACCAAGAGTCGAAAACTGACGACTAACTACTGAGAAGTGAAGGTCGAAGCGTGGCGGCAATCTGGTAAAGGAATCATGAGCGGAATTTGGCGGATAAATCGAGCCAATCTTGTGGTGAGAATATCTCTGGGCCTTGTCGTTGGGCTATCGCTGATGGCCGCCGGGTGCGCCTGGACGCCCTCGTCGGCAGGGATTGTACTTACTGTAACGCCAGCGACGGCTTATATCCCCGTGTCGTCTTCATTTCAATTTGGCGTAACCGTTTCGGGGACACCAAACTCTCTGGTGGTGTGGAGTGCGGGTGGCGTGGTGGGCGGAAACGCCACCGTTGGTTTCATCTCCTCTACAGGTTTCTACCGGGCGCCGGCCAGCGTGCCTTCGCCGGCCCAGGTCACCATCACAGCGACGAGCCAGTACGATGCCATCAGTTCGTCGTCCGCTACGGCGACTATCGTAAGTCAGACATCCGGCGCTCATACGGTGCAGGTGGCTTCCGGCCAAACAGTCACGAACATCAACGTGCAAGTACCGCAATTAACTCCCACGCTGACGATTTACGGAGCGGGGACGTGCGTCGGCAGCACCTGTTCGACCTCGGCCACCGGGGCAGAAGTGACGCAGGGTAGCTCGGCGACCCTCTTTCTGGTCGGCAACGGGGTGGTCGCGGGAACGGTTTATTCGATCAGTGGAAATGCCACCGATGTGACGGTGACGCAGCCCTCCGGTTCGCAATTCGGTCAAACAAGCAACGGTACGCCGTCGGTCACTTTTGGTATTTCAGTCAGCGCCAACGCCGTGCCGGGGTTAAGAAATATCATGGTCTCAAATCCTGCCACGGGCGAACTCTCCGCCTTCGTGGGTGGATTACTTATTACCTCTTCGGGGCAGTAAACAAAATGAAGAAGCGTCCCCACACACTGGCATTGTCATTCCGAGCGAAGCGAGGAATCTCGCCCTGCTCGCTTCTGGTTTTACTCGTGCTGATTCTCCGGGCGGCCCCGGCGTCTGCCACTACACTGGTGCGGATGAGCTTGGACCAACTTGCCGAGGCTTCAACGGAGATTGTTCGCGCCCACGTGGTCAGCCAGCAGACAGTCTGGAATCCGCAGCACACTCGCATTTACACTTACACCACACTCGCCCTGGACCAGACGTACAAGGGTGATCCGCCGTCCTTCCCAGTCATCCAGCAGCCCGGCGGCACGGTCGGCAAGACTCGGGTTTTTGTGGCCGGAACCGTTCAATTCCACACTCAGACGGGATACCTGATGTTTCTGGAACGGTCATCGGCGGACCCCTCGAAATTCCTCCTGGTGGGAATGGTGCAAGGCGCCTACAGGATCTACCGCGACGCGAAGACGCAAGAGGAGAAGCTCATCCTCCCACTTGGCTCTCTGACGCGCGGAAGCCCGGCTTCAGGTCCCGGATCGGTCTTGGCCGGCCCGGCGGTTCCGCTCCATCAATTCCAAAGGGACATTTCAGCATCTCTGAGCAGTCCTTTGAGTATTCCGCGAGGCACGGCAATACCCGTGGCCATCAAGTCCGCGCAGTCTGCGGGCGTCAGGCGGATGGACGTAAGAGGACGAACAACCAGCGACCTTTTTCCAAACTCGGGCCTGGTAATTCCCGCCGGCAGCGCGATCTCGGGAATGGCGGAGCGAGTCGGAGACTCCTGGATGATCTCCTGGACGGAGGTTTCGATTCGCGGCAAGCAGGTCCTTCTTTCGGCTCGAAACACTGAGCCTGCTGCGAGGACGTTGCAAGGCCGTACACTTGTGGTCAACGTGAGGTGAGGATGCAGGAAGGCAACAGAGTGTCGCGAGTTCGCCGCCCGGTGTTATTTGCGCTGGCAGGAAGTTTGAGCCTGCTGGGCGCTATCCTGGCGTTTGCCTACACGACCTATCAGAATGACGTTGGCGAGGTCCCGCCGGTCGGGACCTCGCCGGAAATCCCCGGTGTCCCGGTCCCCTCACGCTGGCCCAATGCCTCCTTCACGTGGATCTTGGACAATCCCGCTACACCGCCAGGTAACGTTGACACGACCGATGGCACCGATCCCCTGCCTCTCAAGACGGCCCTGATGAACGCAGCCAACGCTTGGACGACAGGGCTGCTCAATGGGCAGCAGTTGAGCAGTCTTACTGTTACCAACGGCAGCGACGTCGCCAATCTGCCGAATCCGCAGGTTGACTGCACCAACGTCGTCACGTTCAACGATAGTAACGCCACGGACTTTCCCACTGGAACAGAGTCCGTGGCATTTACCACCGTCAGCACTGATTACGTGAGGGTCGGACCACCTCAGACCCCAGGCACGGTTTACCACTTCACGGAGTGCAACGCGCAGGTCTCCATATCCACCACCTCACCGGCCATTGTGTTTGATGCGGATATCGCCTTCAATCCGCACGTTGAATTCTCCACATCCACTCCGCCGCTATCCGGCGCCTTCGACCTGGTCTCCGTCGCTACGCATGAGTTCGGCCACGCGCTGGGGCTCGACCATAGCGGGATTGCCCACGCCGTAATGTTTCCGGCCGGGGACACCGGCGAGAGCCAACAACGAACCCTCTCAACGGATGACGTCATCGGTATATCTTTTCTCTACCCTTCGTCCAACTTTTCGAGCTACATGGGCACAATTTCGGGACAGGTGACCTTCGCCAACGTCGGCGGCGTCTACGCGGCGCATTTAGTGGCCATCGATGCGAGTTCCGGCAACGTCGTCGTGGACGGTCTGGCCAACGCGGATGGCACTTACAAGTTGTTTGTTCCACCCGGCAGCTATAACGTCCTTGTCCTTCCCCTCGCCCCGGACGACAACCATGGCATCTACTCGCTGAGCGATTTCTCCGGCTGGACTTGTGGCTACGACGAGAGTGCGCCACCCTGCTGTAACCCCGGCAATGGACAATGCATCGGGTCGCCTATTACCAATCCAACTAATTACTCCGGCACGTATTATTAACATTGTAAAGAAATGCAGGTTAGGACCTTGGGGTCCGCTCTTCCCTGCTCTGGAAGCGCTGCCCACGTCGGCGTGGCGCTGACCTCTGGGTCCGCAACGGAGATGCCGACCCTTCGCTCCGCTCAGGGCAGGCTCTAAAGGTCGGCGCTACTTTTTGCGCAATTCGACCAGCGAATGGCCGTACCCTGGGACCACAACATCGAAGACGTAAGTGTTCCCCGAGCGCCGGGCTGTGGCCCCCTTGAACTCGTAGGATCCCCTTGCCTCGAGTCCCAGCGTACCTGGAGTTAGCTCAATGCGGCGATTGAGTGTGTGATCCTCGAGGTTGAAACAGTTGACGACCGCCATCGGCTCGGTGGGATGTACGTGGACGTGGACCATCTCATCGAGGCCGTAAAACGTTCCCGCTTTGAAGATGATCTCGAGGCGCCGGTAGGTCTCCATAGCTTCTTTCTGAGCTAGCCGCACGCTTGGGTCAGCGTGCGTTCCTCCAACGCCGAGATGCCGGCAGGTGGAGGCATTCCACCAGAACATCAGACACTGGGCGTTGTCTTTACGCAGGTCGATGTGAAGGTACAGGGGAAGGGAATAAGCCAGGTTGTAATAGTACAGGGCAATGCTGTGTCCTCCCACCAGGTCCGTCATAGGATCCCACATCAATTCGAATGCCCAGACGGAGTCAAACCCGGCGGCTTGATTGCCTTCCGCCCTGTCCCCAACTCCTTGGCCGTAATATGTCGGAACGTAGCGGAGGCGCGTGCCGCCCAGCATCTGATCGTGCATCTCGATAAGCACGTGGGGGTACCGGGCGTGGACCAGGCGAGCCAGCCCGTTGGTGGCTTCGACGTGCTCCACGCGTCCGGAAGGTACGCGGTGGCCATGCTGCGGATCCCAGCACTCACCGTTGTGCATCGTACCGTCGAACATGAAGAATCGCGCGCCATCGCGCGCCAGGGCCTCGAGGCGGGCACGAGTCTCTTCCACGAATTGCGCCGAGGCGCCGCAGAGCGACCCCTCGACGCGGCTGCCATCCCGGTTCATGCGGTCCAGGCTGCGTGGATAAGATGAGGGATCGCACCATCCGGAGAGAGGAGTATGGAGGGACAGGCTGAGTCCGTACTCCCGCGCCAGCATGGCAGCGAAATCCTTCATCCTGCCCAGCCGCGATTCGTCCCAGATCTTGGAGGCAAAGCGAGTGTCCCAACCGGGATCGAGGTAGAGCGCTTCGCACCCTATATCCCGGGCCTTGGCGGCTTCCTCTCTCATGTCAGCCAAGGTGTAGTATTTCTTTCGGTTCTCGGGTAGATCCATGCCGGGGAGCCAGTAAAGCTTATTGTCGTAAAGTTCATTCCAATGCACCGGAGGGTTGAAACCCTTTGGACAGGCGTGCCCGCGGCTGTCCATCTCGGCGCGAAATGTGTAGAAACCTTCTTCGATCCCGCCTTCGAAGGCGGTGATTCGTGTAACTCCAAATCGGTGCGATTCCTGGGGAGCAAGCCAGGCGCCGCGCTCCGGATCGCCCTGGAAAATGCCAAAGCCGCCCCAGCGAAGGCCCGATCGTCCGTCGTTCACGGTGACGCGGTCAAGCAGGGCCCATTCCATGCCGTCCAGCGAATATTTGGTCAGCAGGAAGCCGCAACGCCCTTCGCTAAGTACCCAACCTTCGGAGGCGTAGAAAGGGTAAGACGTTTGGATAATCCCTGTCGCGTAGACCGTGGTCAATACAACGTTTCCGGAACGCTCGATCGGAGTCTCAGCGCGCAGGTGACTGCTCCGCGGCTCGCTGAGTACTTGACCAAGCGTGTAATCGGCATATTGGGCGCGGTTGCCGTTGGGTTCGCGCCGATACGGCACTGCTGTGGCCTTGAAGTCCCGCAGGGGGCCGGTCACCGCTCCACCGTGAAGCGTCATCGGAAGCACGAAGCCGCAGCGGCCATAGGGTATGGCCAGGATGGCTGATCCACGGTTTGAGATCGTGATTTGCTCCTCAAGCCACGGACTGTCAATGGACATCCTGAATTCATGCTGCAGCCTGATGCCACCGGGAATCTCGCCCATCAGTCTGACCGTTCTGGTCTTGTCGTTTTGCCTTTCCCGGGCTTCACCGAACGCCGGGGTTCCTAGGGAATAGCTGTACTCGCCGCCGGCGAGGGCGATGCCTGAGGGAGAATGGACCAACTGAGCCTTCAAACCCGCGCCTGCGTTGAGGTTGAGTCGCCAATGACTGTTTTCGAGCGTCACCGAGTTGGACGCCGATGCTGCCTGGCCGGGCGCGCCGTCGCGGGGCTGCGCGGTTCCCATGTCTACCGAAAAAGCGCTTGCCGAAAACATCGCGGCGGTTTTTAGGAATCGCTTCCGAGTCATCTGCGAAAACGAATTCTGTTGAGATTTCATGTTCATTCCTCTGCGCTCGGGAATCATACCATACCAAACGAGACGGCCATGATTACGCAGCCGGCCGGGGTGTATACTGTTATGCAAGATTGCGGTGGGAGACGGAAAGCCATGAAAAGGAAACGAGAAATTTCCGCCATTTTATGCTTCGCGACTTGTTTAATGGTGCTGGGAACTTATGCTACGGCAAGTGGTCAGCAAACGCCCTCTGAGAAGCCCAACCAACTGGTGGTGGGAAAACTGATCTACGTCGAATCCATGCAAGACGGTCTCGACCAGTGGATTATCGACTTCCTCCGCCGCTGGGGAAAATACAAGGTTACAGCGAATCCGGAAGGGGTTGATTTGGTGATCCAGGCCGTCAATCCGGACAATGATCTCCGCCTCGAGACGAGGGGCGGCACCGCCGAGCCGAAGGGTTCCGACCGGCCGCATTTGCCCATGTCGAAGAAGCATACTGAGCTCCCGGCAACCTCGATCGCAGTTGTAAATTGGGTATCCAGCCAGACCGTTTGGCAAGCTGATATCCTGAACCGAAAGCCGAAGAAGGATGAAGCCGATATTCCTGCGGGCCCGCAGACGAAGATCTTTGCTCGTGACATGACCTCGGACCAGATCGCGGCGAAAGTGGTCGATAAGCTGAAGGAATACGAACAAGGGTTGGAGAAACCGAGCGGGGCAAAATGAGAATCGCCATTACGGGCGCGGCAGGATTGTTCGGACACGGTCTGGCGGCGGCCTTCTCCTCGCGCCACACCGTCATCCCTTTGACACGAGCCGACGCCGATATCACGGATGCGGAAGCAGTGCGCGCGCTTCTGGAACGAATCCGTCCGGAGATTGTGGTCCACCCGGCGGGAATTCCCGATTTGGATATTGCCGATGCTGACCCGGCGCGAGCGCATCTGGTGAACGTCGAGGGGACCCGCCACGTGGTGGAGTCGGCACGCGCGGTTGGAGCCGCGGTCGTCTACATTTCTACGGATGCCGTCTTCAATGGCCAAAGCACGCGGCCCTACGTCGAGTCTGACCAGCCTGACCCCATCACGGTTTACGGGCGAACGAAGCTGGCTGGCGAGATCCTCGCGCAAACCCTTCCGCAGCACTGGATCTTTCGTGTTCCGGTCCTGTTCGGGCCCGGGAAGACTAATTTCATCGAGAAAGGTCTGCGCAAAATCGCAGCCGGGGAAGATTACAGGGTGGCCTCCGACCAGATGGGTTGTGCCACATACACGATCGATGCCGGCTACAAGATCATGGAGGTCGTTGAGGCGCGCCGCTATGGCCTCTATCACCTCGCGAACCAGGGAGCCTGCACACGCTTCGAACTCGCCCGGCGCGCCGTCGAGTTGGCCGGGCTGGATTCCAACAAGGTGGTTGGCGTCCCTGCGGCGCAGTTGGGGCGCCGTGCTCCCAGACTGAAATATGCGGTAATGGAAATGGCCGCACTCAAAGCGGCCGGATTCTCATTGCCCCGGCCCTGGCTCGAGGGGCTGACGGACTATCTTCACACAAATCACTTCTAAACGTGATGTGGGGGCGGCCCTTGTGGCCGCCCTGGGCAACCACAAAGGTCGCCCCTACGAGCGCAGGTGGGGTAGGGAAGGCATCTGTTCCGCCCGGGCAACCACGAGGGGGTACGCCTCAGAAAGGAAAACCTGCAGGCGGACGTGCCGAGGGCGATTGACGAGAGGATGAATCGGGAGGTGGTGGCGAGAATCCCAGGAGGGAACGGAGCCGCTCCCAGAGTTCCTGCATCACCCGGTGCCGGGGGATGAAAGGCCAATGATTCTTCTTGATCAGCTCCATGGTTTGAGGATCGGAGACGTCACCGGTAATCACCAAAACCTTGCCTACCAAACTCGGCCGAAGGTTCTTGAGGGCGGAGACCGTCTCTGTGGCGTTCATCTCGGAGCAGCGCAGGTCCAGAAGAACCGCGTCAAAGCTCCGCTTTTCTACCATTGCCAGCGCCTCGCGAGCGTTGGGGACAATGTCGCCTTCGCATCGCAGTCCTGCCAGCAGCACGCAGAGGACGTTACGGATGGATGGTTCATCCTCGATGATGAGAACGGTGCGAAGCTCGTGACCTTGATTCAAAGAATCCTCGCTGAGGTTTGAAAACAGCCGGCATTTATTCTGTCGTGCGCCGCGCCTCCCACGCACTGAGCCGAGTCAATGGAGGAGATTAACACATTAACTAATCTTGCCGTCAAGAGTATTAAGGTAATGCCCCCCCTCAAGCCGAATCCATCACCTTTCATAGGGACCCGAAGCCCAAATGCGCTTCGAACGACAGCTGGGGACGAACCTCACTCTTTCGAGGAGGGAGTTGAAAACTCCAAATCATGCCCAGGAAGGATTCGGGCCTGCATGGCAAGAATGCGCTCCCGATCTGCTTGGTACTGTTTTCGGTGGTGGGGGATCATCGTCAGGACTTTTTCATCGTGGGTACGGCTGAGCAAAGCGTCCCCCGCGATCACCGCGCGCCGGCTGTCGCCGTGGACAATAATTGAAGCATGCCCGGGAACGTGTCCGGAAGTAATCAGGCTCTCAAGGTTATGCGGCAGGGGGTGTCTCTCGATCCACCGGAACTGTGAAGGGTCACCGAGTCGTTTGGGATCCCACCAGCGCAGCGCGAATTTCCTGAGTTTTCCCATCATTTCCTCTGCTTGCTCGTAGTCGAAGGTCTCAGGATAGTATTTCAGAATGAGCGTCTCCCAGTTCTGCTGGTCCAGAAGATCGGAGTAGGCTGCCCGGCACCAGTCATAGGACTCCTGGGAGCCGAAAATTTCGCTGGCTGGAAACAGCCTGTTATTCGACACGTGGTCGATATGAAAGTGAGAGTTGATGACTGTCTTGATATCCGCGGGCTTCAAGCCGCGGAGTTCCAGAGCCTTCACAATCGAGTGCGCCTCGTGAGGCATTCCCGTGTCCACAATGACGTGATGTTTCCCATTGGTGAGAAGCACCGAGGTCGCGCCATGCCAACTCCCCGGCATCAACACGTCGACTTTCCACTCGCTGTTCTGCATGCCGCTCCGTCAACAAAGCGTGCAAGCATCTCGGCACCAGCAGAGGCAGCTCCGCCTGTGCCACTTGCACCTTGCCATGCCATTTTAGCAGGAACGGTTACGCCGCAGGCGGCAAAATGGGCTTCCATGCTTTAATGAGGAATGGAGTCATTATCAGGGAGGCTAACTTTCTTCCTCGGTAATCCAACGGCTAAGCCTGAGAATATCCGCGGCGCGCGCCACGCCGATCGGCGTGGTGCTTCCATCACGATCAACCACCACCACATTTTCAGTGTTGTGAGCCTCCATTTCCCCCATGACTAGCCGGACGCTCTCCCCGCGCCGGGCCACAACGTAGTCTTGGCGAGCGACATCCCGAACTCTCAAATCGGAGTCGACACCTTTAAGTAAATCTCTTGCTTCCACGATTCCCACCAACTGCCCATCCTTTTCAACAACCGGAATTACACCCGTGGTCTCAGGAGTAACGTCGCGAACCACGATCTTGACCTCATCCTCGGGTCCGACAGTTGTGAACTCCTTCCGCATGACCTGCTCAATCCGGGCCCGCATCAGAACCGGGACGGAATAATCCTGAAGAACAATCAATCCTCGTTTGACGAGCTTGCCGGTCATGATGGATTCGGCGCTGAAAAGCCTGACGAACCCGTCAGAGATGACGCAGCACACGACCAGGGGAAGAATCGCGTTGGGATTCCGGCTCAGTTCGAAAAGGAATACGATGGAGGTAAACGGCGCGCGGGCGATTCCCCCAAAAACCGCCGCCATGGCCACTAACGCGTAAAGGGCGGGGTCGCTTACGAAACCCGGGAAAAAGTGATGCCACGCCTGCGCATAGACCGCTCCGACCCCGCCGCCGACGATGAGCGAAGGAGCGAACACTCCTCCCGTGGTTCCCGATCCGAGCGAGATGACGAGAGCCCAGAACTTCGCCAAAGAAACGCCCAGCAGCGTTCCTGTCGATAAGCGATCGTTCAGCACGTCGCGAATCGTATCGTAACCTGTACCGAAGACCTGGGGATAGAAATACCCAATGACTCCCAGGAACAAAGCTCCGAAGACCGGTGCCCAGACCAGCCGCGGCCTTATGGGGAAGTGGTTGTCGAACAGGTCTTCCAGCCAGAAGAGTACCCGGATCATGCCAATGGCAATCAGGCCCATGACCAAACCCATCAGAGCGAAGAGCCACAATTCCTGCATGCTATTCAGGGCAAAGGCGGGCGTGGGAAACAGTGGAGCCCAACCCCTGAAATGGACGGCGACGGCCGTGGCCACGCAGGAAGAGATGGCGACGGGGATGAAGGACCGGGCTCGAAACTCGAAAAGGAGCAGTTCGATGGCCACCAAAATTCCCGCGAAAGGCGCCACGAAGGTGGCCGCCATTCCGGCGGCAGCGCCCGCGGCCAGGAGGACCCGGCGCTGGTAAGGAGTCAACTTCACCACTTGCGCGAAGATAGATCCGAATGCCGCTCCGGTCTGTATGATGGGACCCTCCGCTCCGAAAGGTCCGCCGGTCCCAATGGCAAAAGCGGTTGCCAGCGGCTTCAAAATCCCAACCCGCATCCGAACCAGGCTCTTCCCAATCAGCACCGCTTCCATAGCTTCGGGAATGCCGTGGCCTTTCAATGTAGGCTCCCAGAAATAGACCATGAGGCCCACCAAGAGGCCGCCGATGGGCGGTATAAGAATGACCAAGGCTCCAAGGTGATTGTGAACAGGAGAAGTAATGGCAAACGACCACTTACCGTAGAAAAACAGATTCGTAAACAGGTATATGAGTTCAAGCAACCCTTGTGCCACGAGTCCGGCGATAAAGCCTACGAGGGCGGCAAAAGCGGTGGTAATTGCCACGGTCGGTTCGAGGGCCTTGCCAAATTCCTTGAACCAAACAGTTCCACGGCCGCCTTGGGGCTGGGTTCGCGTCATGGAATTTAATTAGGCTCCTGCCTCCGGCTCGAGGAACTTCGGTTTGGTCTTGAGAGCCTTGTCCAGGTCGAGCTGAATTCGCTGGAGTTCTTGAAGGTGGAGGGTGGCGAGGCCGTTCAAGGCAGTACTGCCGCGCCGGGTCAGGCGGACGCGAACAAAGCGGCGGTCTCGCCCGCCTTGGTTCTTGTGGACCAGGCCTTTACTGCACGCCCTTTGCACGAGTCCTACGACCGCGTTGTGGCGCTCCTGCAAGAACTCCGCCAATTCGCTGATGGTGGCCCAGCCGCGGCCGGTGTATCCCGCGACGCCCAGAAGCAAGACGTATTGCTGGGGTGTCAGATCATGCTCTCGCGTGGCCCTCTCGCTGAAACGAAGAAAGCGGCGAAGATTGTATCGGAACCAGGCAAGGCGCCGGATGGCCAGGGAAATCGTTGACCGACGTCCCACGGAAGGATTACGTGGCTGCATAATGCGGAATTATATCACAGTGTGACTTAGTTGGCTACTCCTTGGGCCACTCGAAGGGGAACATCTTCCCGGCATCCTCGGGAGTCAGTTTGGCGCCCAGGCTGGCGGCGGCGTAGGCCAGGACGGGATCGCGACCGGCGGCCAGGTCCGCGGCAGGGGGAAGCCTCAGCTCGTCCGGCGTTACCCCGTTGTGCTCGAGGCTTTTCCCATCGGCCATGATGAGGTCGGATTCGGTGATCGAGGCGCCGAAGAAAACCACGGTATCCGTGCCCAGATGATAGTCATAGTGCTTCGCTTCCATGACGCTGCCGGAGGAACGATCGCCAATCACCACACCGCGTTTTTCGAGTTGCACGATCCGCGCGAACAGCTCCGATGCCGATGCGGATTGCGAATCCACGAGCACGATCAGCTTGCCTGCAAATAGGTTGCGGCCGCGCGGTTTGGCGACTTCCGGCTTAAGTTCCTTGCGCCCCTTGCGGTCGCCAATCTTGACTTCGTGATCGAAGAGCCCGCCCAACAAGTATTTGAGCGTGTCGATGGCCCCGCCCGGGTTGTCGCGCAAGTCCAGAATGAGAGCCTGATACTTACGCGCCTTGTCAATCAGACCATCGACTTCCGCCTGATCGAAGAAGAAGCGTGGAAGCTTGGCCACCAACAAATCATCGCCCACAGAATAGGAACGGATTCGCATGCGCTGTTCTTCTGTTTCCGACTCACGGACCAGATTCCAAAAATCCGTGGCACCGTTCGCCGCCGTCAAATCGGTAATGGGGCTAAGTTCGACGATCTTCGCGGTTACTACGACTTCGCGTTGTTGCCCGGCGGGATTGCGGAGCGCAACTCGCAGTTCGGGTTGTGGTCGCAGCACGCGAAAACGGTAGTCCATTTTCCACATGATCTCCCGGTTTGGAGCGTGACCTTCGATAGCCAGTACCTCGTCTCCGGGCTTCAGTCCCTTGGCCTCCGCATCAGTCCCGGGCCGCACGCGGGTGACATAACATCGGTCTCCAACCATTGCTGTTTCGAAGCCGTAGGTGTGCCTGACGGGCCGTTGTGGCGGCAGGAAGAAGGTGTGCGAATCGTCGAGCCCATCGAGCGCCCAGGCGACGTAGGCGAAAGCCATCCCAAGGTTAGTCTGCGCCTTAATCCTGTTCCTGGCCTCGGCGACCCTCGCGTCCCAGTTAATGCCGTGAAATTCCGGATCGTAATAGTGCTTTCGGACATCTTTGGAAACTACGTCGAGCATCTCCAGAGCACGGTCACGATTGAGGCTGGACATCTCCTGGCCTCGCGCCACTGGGGTAACAAACCCTGCCACGATTGTCGCGGCCAGAAGAGGCGCCACAGTGATTTTCCCAATCATAAAATAGCCCCCAAGAAAGAATGCGCGGCGTAGGCGTGACCCGCGCGGACGCCTGGGGTCGCCACCAGGGTGTGGATTCCACAGCTCCAACCCTATAGCCGCCGACAGCATATGCCTAAAGTCAGGGAGGGACAACAGGAAACACAACGAACGGAAAGGAAGGAGGAAGCAAGTACCCCAAGTCTCCTTGAGCCACCTGCTTCCCCAGGTAGTCATTAGAGTTGAGTTACTTGTATAGACGTCATATAGACCGAAAAAGTTGCACGGGAAAAACATTTTCTCGCTTAGGGTACGAATAAAGCCTTACAGTTGTCTTACCATCATAGTAAAGAAAGCACTTACCGATGCACAGTTCCGAGACGAAAATTCTGGCTTGTAGATCGCCGAGAAACCCTCGGCAGCTCTGTGAAGGCTGCGGAATGCGCCGTTCTGGGCATCCGAAGGGGCTGGTGAGACACCTCAGAATTGGCGCCGGCGTCCCGACGCTTCTTGTCGGAGCGTATGCGCCTTTGGGTCTTGCTTAACCAGGCCTCGGAAATAATGTCAGATTCTTAGAAATACCCTCCAACAACTGTTTTGCACCTGGATAACCCCTCACGTGGTCTCGGCATCACTGTAGCGGACGTGTGAGGATGCTTATGCGAATCATGCGAGCTACTGTACCGTGGATTCTACTCATTTCCTTCAGTTGCTCCACTGCTTGGGGACAAGGCCCCCCGCTGAGTGTCGAGGCTTTTGCCGAAGGTGGCGCCTCTTTCATCAGGAACACCACACTTTCTGTTGCTTGCCCGGCGCTTTGTACTCCCTCTGGCTGCCCGCCATGCCCCGGCCCTTTTCCCTTCTCGAATGCGGGGCGTCTCTTCGCCGGTGCGCGGCTGCGCACCGGCCATGACGCCATCGAGGTAAGCTATGCTTACAACCCCAACCCAATACAACAGTACTACGATCGTCTCAACGTCTTTTCGTTCAATTACGTACACTATCTCTCGATGAGGTCAAAGGTGCAGCCCTTCGCTACGATCGGGCTGGGGGCGGATCGCTTCAGCGGGCCGTACACCAGTTCTAGCGGTTTCCGGCTTGTCTGGAACTACGGAGGTGGCACCGACATCATGCTGCAACGGCACTTGGCCTTGCGACTGGAGCTCAGAGACTATGTCGGCGGCCAACCCAACAGTTTTAGCGGCACCAGTCATGACATTGTTCCCAGCGCCGGGGTGGTTTTCAGGTTTAGATGAGGTGATACAGCGTGCGAACCAAACGAATTATTCTGCCAGCTTTGTTATTCCTGAGTTACCCCGGCCTGTCGGCTGTGGCACAGGATGCTCCGCCGCGCCTCGAACTCTTCGCCGAAGGTGGTGGCTCCTTTTTGAACAATGGCACGGGCCAAGCACCCATCGGATGCATTCCCGAAATCGAGTGTCCCACGACACCGACGAGTTCCTTCTCGAAGACGGGTCGTCTCTTCACCGGTGCTCGCCTGCGCTTTACGCGCCATGATGCCGTAGAGGCAAGCTACTCTTTCAGTCCCAACCACTTCTCTCTTCAATATCGAGGAGAGTCCCTCGGCTCAGCGTACAATCGCGTCAATCTCATCTCCTTCAATTACGTCCGCTATCTTTGGGTCAGGAGCCCCGTGCAGCCGTTTGCCACCATTGGCCTGGGGACCAATCGCTTCAGTGGGTTCTCGTCCACATCTACACTTGCTTCAGAGATAGTCAGCCGGGACAACGGTTACCAATTCGCCTGGAATTACGGAGGCGGGGCGGACGTCGTCCTGCAACGCCATTTTGCCTTGCGTTTAGAACTCAGAGATTATGTGACCGGCCAACCCAGTTTCATTACCGGAACCAGCCACAACGTTGTCCCCAGCGCAGGGTTAGTTTTCAGGTTCAAGTAAAAGTGAAAGTATGGAATAATCCGTCTGCGGATTGTTTTTCGTCGCCGCATACACAGGTAGCACAGGCACTCCTGCCTGTGGGTTTGCTGAGACAGCCAGGAGTGGCTGTCCTACCACGATCGGGGAGGAATCATCGTGCATAGACGAAGTTTCTTAGCTTCATCCCTAGCGGCCTCGGGCCTCGCTGTCAACGCGTCAACCTCGGGACTTCGCGCCAGTCAAGACGCCGCGGCAGCGGAGGGTCGCGACTATTACGAACTGCGGCGTTACCAGTTTTTCCGCGGACCGCAAGTCAAACTTGCTGACGACTTCTTTCGCCAGGCCCTGGTGCCGGGACTAAACCGCCTGGGAATCAACCCGGTGGGGGTTTTCAATATCGAGATCGGCCCGGGCAGCCCTGCAAGCTACGTGCTGATGCCCAGCACCTCGCTCGAGACCCTTGTCACTGCGGAGTTCCGCCTTAATAACGACTCGGACTATGTCGCAGCAGGCAAGGCATTCTTGAATGCCTCCGCTGCACAGCCGCCTTTTGTGCGCATCGAAAGCTCGTTGCTGGTGGCGTTCGAGGGAAAACCCCGGCTCAAGGCCCCGCCGGCTGCCGCCGAACACCGGCCACGCATGTTCGAGCTTCGAACTTACGAAAGCCCCACCATTCAGGACCACGTTCGCAAGGTCGAGATGTTCAACAGCGGTGAGTTTGACGTTTTTGAGAAAGCCGGATTCTGGCAGGTCTTCTACGGCGATACGCTCGTCGGATCGCGACTGCCCAACCTGACTTACATGCTCTGCTTTGATGACATGGCGGATCGTACCAAGAAGTGGGATGCGTTCCGCACGGCCCCGGAATGGAAGAAGCTTTCGACCTCGCCGAGGTACGCCTTCGAGGAAATCGTCTCCAACATTACGAACACGATTTTGACACCGACGCCGTATTCGCAGATCTGAAGATAGTCGACAGTTCACAGTCTACAGTTGACAGTCAAAGGTACGGGTCATTCCCGCGGAAGCGGGAATCCGTTCTTCACACCTCGCAGGGCTCGAAGAAAACGGATTGCCGTTTTCGCGGGAATGACAGGTATAGGCCGGCCGTTATGCAGCCCCAAGTCGGAAAATCGGGTTGACTCCCGCTGCGCTGGCCATCAGTTTCCGCTCTTCCTGATTCGTGACCGGAGTAAAGTTCTGGCCAATGTCCATTCCCAGCCGGAAGTATCTCTCATCCCCGGGCGGCATTGCTGCCGTGATGGGCTGGGACAGCGTCCAGCGATAGCCCAGCGCCGCCTCGTGTGGGAAATCGCCGGGCTCGTACCAGCACTTCTCGTGAGGATGATCCCTTCTCACAGACTCAGGCCAGGTTGTCCTGGCCATTCCCTTGATGGCCATGATCCCCATGCCCTTTTCCCGCGCGTGCGCGATGACCTGCGGTCCGAACTTGGCCTGAGAAGCGAGCACAAAATTGATCGGAAAGAGGATCGTGTCGAAGTTGTACCGGTCCATGGCGGCGATCGCCACTTCCACCGAATGCGCCGAGAAACCGATGAAGCGCAGCTTGCCCGCTTGTCGCGCCGCCTGGAACGCTTCCATAGCGCCGTTGGGGCCGAAAATCTGCTCCAGTTGCGACATCTTTGAGAGGGCGTGAAATTGGTACAGGTCCACGTGGTCAGTCCGCAGTTGCCGCAGAGATTCGTCGAGCGTCTTCGCCGCGCTGTCCTTGGTAAAATCCCCTTCCTCTCCACCTGAACCTTCCTTGCAAGCCAGGAAGACCTTCTTGCGGTAGGGTTCGAGCGCCGGTCCCAGGCGCGCCTGCGCGTCGCCATAACTCGGAGCCACGTCAAAGTAATTAATGCCCCGGTCCACGGCCTCCGCGACGATGTTGTTCGCAAACGACTGGCTGTTATTCATCACCACGATCCCGGCAAATCCCACAATAGAAAGCTCTTCGCCGGTCTTCCCAAGCTTCCTCCTCGGAATGGGCTTCTGAACGGTTTCATCCGCCTTGGCGATTGGCCCGAAAATCTCGCTCGCAGCCGCCAGACCCGCTGCGGCCGTCGTTCCCGTCATCAGAAAATTCCGCCTGTCCATCGCATACCTCCGTCGCAAATATATAGAAATTGCCTGGCAACGTTATGGCCCTCTACCTTTGTAGCACCGGCAGAATCCTTCGTCAACGGCAGCAGATCAGAAGAGGGAAGGCCGTGGGTGGCGCTTACGCCGCGACGCTCTCTGTCGCCATGGAGGCGCCTTACGGACGTAGTCTCTGCGACGGCGAGGCGCAGACCTGCCAGAGGACGGCACGCCTGCGCCACCCGCGGAGACATTCGCGAACAACTTCGGCATTCGCCCATTTTTCACTTGACAAATCCAGGGGCATATGGTAGCCTATAATTGTGGTCATTTTGTGGACACATTGTCGTGGGCAGGCTTCGGACCGCGAGGAAAAGCGCAATAGTCCCGGCACTGGGGAAAACCGGGGTCCGAGAAAAACAAGAAATATTACGAACGAAGCCAGTATGTCATTGAAAACAAAGAAGGCATGTCGGAAACGAACTCAAAACGAACTCAAAACGAACCCAAATTGAGTGCTGAAATGCATGAAACAGACGCAAAATTCGAACTAATTTACATCGCACCCGTTTTGGCGGGGGAGTGGATCGTGGGGGGCTGTGGCAGGGACCGAGATTGCCCGGCTGGGGGGAACCGGGGCCACCGAGAGAGAATCCAAGAATACCGGGAACAAAGCCAAGAAGTCGCTGAAAACAAAGGACATCACTTTTTTCAATTCTGCAAATTGCGCGCGTTTTGCGCGCAATTTGGCACGAATTGAACACTAATGGGAGCAAATACAACGCATTTTGCGCAAAACGAACCGAAAATTCCGAGCGGGAACTGGCGGTCTTCCACAAGCACAAAAGGGGCTACATGCACCGAGATCTTGCCAAATGGAACCCGTTGCCGGCGCCTGCAAGCCGGCGCCTGACACCTGGCGCCCGACCTCTGTATAATGCCCGGTCAGGGTGATTCTGTGATTTGAGAGGGACAATGCCTGCTGCCACTGAGGTTCGCGCCAAATATGAAGCCGTAATTGGCCTGGAAGTGCACGTGCAGCTTCTGACCAAGTCCAAAATCTTCTGCGCGTGTTCGACGCGCTTTGGCGATCCGCCCAATAGCAATGTGTGCCCCGTATGTCTTGGCCTGCCGGGAGCGCTGCCGGTGCTGAATCGCGAGGTGGTCACCATGGCCATGAAAGCCGCCATGGCGCTCAACTGTGCCATCAATCCGCGGTCACGCTTCGCCCGCAAGAACTATTTCTATCCCGATTTGCCTAAGGGTTATCAAATCTCGCAGTATGACGAACCGCTGTCGCAAGACGGCTGGATCGAGATTGAAGTGAACGGGGTGCGGAAGCGCGTAGGGATCACCCGCGTGCACCTCGAAGAGGATGCCGGGAAATCGCTGCACGAAGGGTTTCCCGATTCGGAGTGCAATTCCTACATCGACTTGAATCGTTCGGGCGTTCCCTTGGTCGAGATCGTCAGCGAGCCTGATCTGCGCGCGCCCGAGGAGGCTTACGACTATCTGACGCGACTGAAAAGCCTGTTGCTCTATCTCGAGGTTTCGAACTGCAACATGGAAGAGGGCAGCCTGCGTTGCGACGCAAACGTCAGCGTGCGGCCCTTTGGGGCCTCCGTGTTCGGGACCAAGACCGAAGTGAAGAATCTGAATTCCTTCCGGTTCCTGCAGAAAGCGCTCGAATACGAAATCGCGCGACAGATTGAGATTCTGGTGGGAGGCGGAACGATTCACCAGGAAACCCGTTTGTGGGACAGCCGCGAGCAGCGGACCTACGGAATGCGCTCCAAGGAGTTTGCCCACGACTACCGGTATTTCCCCGAGCCCGACCTGCTGCCGGTGGTGATAACTGAAGAGTGGAAAGAAGAGGTTCGGCGATCCCTGCCGGAGCTGCCGGAGGCGCGCCGCCAACGCTTTCTGCAGGACTACAGTCTGACGGATTACGATTCCGCCCAGCTTACTTCCTCGAGAGTGTTAGCGGATTACTTCGAGCAGGTTGCCAAGGCCTGCGGGGAGCCTAAACTCGCCGCCAACTGGGTGCTCAGCGAGCTTCTTTACCTTCTCAAGGAAGCCAACAAAGAGATCACCGAATCGCCCATTTCGGCCCAGGCGCTGGCGGAGTTGCTGGCTGCCATCGCCGAAGGGACCATTAGTGGCAAAATGGGTAAGGAAATTCTAGTGGAGATGTTTGCTTCCGGCAAAACCGCGCGCCAGATCATCGCCGAGCAGGGTCTGGAACAGATTCAGGACACCGAAAAGATTGCGGATGTGGCCCGCCAGATCATCGCCGCCAATCCCAAGCAGGCGGAACAATATCGAAAAGGCAAGACCGCGACGTTGGGCTGGTTCGTCGGCCAGATGATGAAAGCCACGCACGGCCAGGCAAATCCCCAACGGGTGCAGGAGGTGTTGAAGAAAGAGCTGGGATGACCGGGGTGGTTGGTTGCCCTCTTGTGGGGTACGATGTATAACGTGATGTATAGGCGCTTAAGAATGAGAATGAAGAGAAAACAAGTCTACATCTACACGGACCAGGACCAGCGGCTTCGAGCTTTGGCCCGTCGCCAAGGCACCACCGAAAGCAATCTTCTGCGCGCAGGCGTGGACCGCATCCTGGCGGAACCCTTGCCCCAGGAGCGGGATCATCAAGCTTGGTTGAAGTCGCGCGAGTTTATCGACTCCCTGATTCGCCGCGGACCTCTGAAAGGCGAGCGGCGTTGGACCCGCGAAGATGCCCATGAACGTTAGCTATCTTGTAGACACGAATATTCTCGTCTATGCATACGATCGGTCCGAATACGAGAAGCAGAAACGGGCCCGGGCGCTCCTGGATTGGTTAGAGTCTCGGGCCTGCGGGATGCTCAGTACTCAGATTCTGGGTGAGTTCTTCCGGATTGTTACGCGGAAGCTAGTGGAGCCTTTGACTCCGCGCCAGGCCTATGTCGAACTTGATCGGCACCTCAGAACTTGGGGCACTTTCGACATCACGCGTGCGGTCGTGCTGGAGGCCGGCCGCGGTTGCGTTGCTTATCAAATGCCGTACTGGGACGCTCAGATTTGGGCGACGGCCAAGCTCAATCAGGTACCCCAGATTCTGAGCGAGGATTTCCAGCACGGCCGAGTCGTCGAAGGAGTTGAGTTTAAGAATCCATTCAAGGCGAAGCTGTCAGGAGAGGAGTGAGCTATGCTTAATGTTGGTGACAAGGCTCCGAATTTCTCATTACCGTCCGATTCGGGTGCGAGTGTGAGCCTGAACGATTTCGAGGGTCATGCCCTGATTCTCTATTTCTTTCCCAAAGCCGATACCCCGGGTTGAACCAGCGAGGCAAACCAGTTCCGTGATGCCAAGAAAGAACTGGATAAACTGGGAGCCAAGGTCCTGGGGATGAGCGGCGACAGCGTCGAGGCGCTGGCGAAATTCAAAGCCAAATACAAGCTGAATTTCCCCCTGGCAGGCGATACTGAACACAACACCTTGGAAGCCTACGGGGTATGGCAGGAAAAAAACCTCTACGGGAAGAAGTCGATGGGTATTGCACGAACTACTTATATCATAGACGGTAATGGCAAGGTAACGCACGTTTTCCCGAAAGTGAAGGTGGACGGCCACGTCCACGAGATTCTGTCGGCGCTAAGGGCCTGAGAAGCAAGTCGATTGTTTCATCGCCCGCGACCTCATCCTCCGGGTGGAGTGCGCAGTTCAATTGCAAGCGGGCCTCCTTTGGGGGAAGGCCTCAGTTGCCCCAAGATCCGATTTAATTACTATGCGTTCTCGATGGCTGCTGCTTTGGTGTGCGGGCGTTATCGGCTTAGTGCTGTTGGGCTGCCGGTGGTCTAATCCGGGACAGGTGCAGGGATCGCGAGCGGACGGCCCGGATTTGGTTCGCCCCGGGGTTGACGCTTCTCGCCCGCTGCGCATCATCGTTTACGGAGACACGCGCTTTACCGACCCGAAGGAGACTTCGGCGACGAATCCTAAAGTGCGCCGTTGGCTGGTGGATAAGATCGCCGAAGAGAAGCCGGACGCTGTGGTGGTGAGTGGGGATGTGCCCTGGCGGGGAGGCGCGGCGGGCGATTATGATGAGTATCTTGTGGAAACAAAGATCTGGCGCGACGCTCACCTGTTCGTTTACCCGGCGCTGGGTAACCACGAATTGATTGGATTCGAGCATCAATGTCTCGAGAATTGGTGGAGAGTTTTTCCGGAACTGCGCGGCCTCCGCTGGTATTCGGTACGACTGAGCGGCTCGGTTTACCTCCTGAGTCTGGACAGCAACTCCTCATTCCTCCCGAATAGTCCGCAGATCGATTGGATCCGCAGCCAACTCGACCATCTGCCTTCCGGCGTCCGCTTTGTCCTGTTCGATTTGCATCACCCGCCGGTGGTAGACGTGCAGGCTGGCGGCGACTGGAGCCACAACGGGCGTCCCAACGAACACGCCTTGGCGGAATTCCTGGCTCAGGCACGCCAGAAATCACGCGCGCGCTTCGTGGTGGCAGCGGGGCATGTCCACAATTACGAACGCTTCTACAAGGACGGCATTGTCTATCTCGTGTCGGGCGGCGGAGGCGGCAGGCCGTACACCGTGGTGCGCACTCCGGCCGATCTCTACCAGAACAACGACTTCCCGAACTATCACTACCTGAAGTTCATCTTCGAGGGAAACAAGCTCACCGCCACCATGATTCGGGTCGCCGATCCCGAGGGATCGGCTCCGCAGTGGGAAGAGAAAGACCATTTCGAGGTTCAGGCTGCAGAGCCGCCAAGTCGATGAGAAATACATCGACCGGGCGACGACCCTTGGCTGGTAAGCTGTGTCTCTACGGCTTCGAGCTCAGGTACGCGGCAACGGAAGGGCTTCTCTTGTTTTCAAACGTGGGGTGATAGCAATACAGGAGGCGCACGTCGCGTTCGCCATAGCAAGGCAGTTGAACCGATTCTTGCGCCCAGCCTTCCGCTTTCAGGAGCTCCGGGAAGGCTTTGATGCTCGTCCGTTCCCGGCCCAGAATATGCCTCTGGAATTGCAGGTAGGCGTATTCTCCGAGAATGACGATGGTTTGCACATTCGGGAAGAGCTTTAATTCCTCGCGCAGATGCTTGGCGCAATACTCGAGAGTTCTTTCTTCCACACGGTTGCCTACGGCGTGGCAGCGCGCGGCGTCGGTGAGTGCGAAGCTCGCCTTGAATTCTGCGAAGTCCCTCACGCCAAGTAGTTCATAGAGTCGGGTGGAGAAGGGATTCGGCTGTTCCGGGTGGCGGTACGGCGAATCGGACGGGCCCATGGGAGCGCACCCCCCGATCACGAGCACGCGAATCACATCCAGGTTCGGGTAGTCTCGTTTCAGGTATTTGAAGAGGAACTCGCGGGCCGGCAGGGAGATCGAGGATAACGCAGCGCAGTCCCGGCAATTCTCAATCTTCAGACGCAAGCTGTCGATCTCAGGTCTGGGAGTCGCGGCGCTCTCCTTGTCAGGCTGTGGCGCGGTCAAGGCAAGCTGGAGCTTCATCTCCGCGCTTGAGCCTGGAGGGCCGAAAATCAGGTTGTCGATGAGGCGCACCTGTCCGAGTCGCGCTGCTACCAGCGCTACCGAGCCCGGGAGCGCATGGGTCACGGGCTCAAGGGTGGCCGGATCCACAATGGCCGCGTAGTCGAGTTGAAGGCGCGGTTCCGCTGCGAACATCCTCCGCATTTCCTCCAAGAGCTTCTCTGCATCCGCTTCACCGGACTGGGCCAATCCTTCGGCGCGTTTCAAGCTGCGGGAGAGGAGCACCGCCGCCCGGCGATCCTCCGCGCTCAGATAGACACTCCGTGAGCTTCTCGCCAAGCCGTCGGCTTCTCTGACGACCGGGCAAACCATAATTCTTACCGGCAGGTTCAGATCCTCAACCAAGCGCCGGATGATAACCACTTGCTGAAAGTCTTTCTGGCCGAAGAACGCGACGTCGGGCCTCACGATATTGAAGAGCCTCAAAACCACTGTGGCTACGCCTCGAAAATGGCCGGGGCGCTGCGCGCCCTCCCAAACGGTGGCGATATGGCCGGGATCGACAAAGGTCGAGAACCCGGTGGGAAAGACCTCCTCGACCGGAGGCGCCAGGACCGCGTGCACCTTGGCGGACTCCAGAAGCTCGAAGTCCTTTTCCGGGTTGCGAGGATAACGCGCAAAATCTTCCGTAGGGCCGAATTGCGCGGGGTTCACGAATATGGAAACAACCACCACGTCGCATTGTATTCTCGCTTGACGGACAAGGCTGAGGTGCCCTTCGTGAAGTGCGCCCATGGTGGGAACGAGCGCCAGGGTTTTTGTCTGCGAGCGCACCTCCGTCGCGAATGAGATCATCTCTGCGACAGTGAAAATCCAACGCGTGCTCATATTTTATTTGGCGGCGCAGTTTCGTTCAAATTGCTCCCGCAAGCCCGCGGGCCAGTGATAAGACTCGCTATCGTCAGGGAATCGGCCACTCGCAATGTCTTCACGATATTGCGCCAGAGCGGGGCGCAGATTTGCTGCAGTTTCGGCATAAACGCGGGCAAACTTTGTTCGCGGCAGGAAACACAAGCCCGCCAAATCATGGAAGATCAGAATCTGGCCGTCGCAGTCGGGGCCGGCGCCAATTCCGATGGTCGGAATACTCAATCGCCGGGTAATGACGGCCGCGAGTTCGCGAGGCAAACCCTCAAGACAGAGGGCGAAAGCTCCAGCGTCTTGCAGTGCCTCGGCATCGCGCAGGAGTTCGGTGGCGGACTCCCAAGTCTTGCCTTGCACTCGATAGCCACCCATGCCATGAAGCGACTGGGGTGTTAGCCCGATGTGCGCCATCACGGGCACTTCCGCGTCTACCATGCGTCGCACCAGCGGAGCGCGTTTCCTACCGCCCTCCAGCTTCACCGCCTCCGCTCCGCCCTCCTTCACATACCGAATTGCAGCTTCCAGCGCTTTCTCATCGCTCACGTGATACGCGCCATAGGGTAGGTCCGCCACCAGCAAAGCGCGGCGCGTGCCTCGGCGAACGGCTCGAAGGTGATGAAGTACTTCTTCCGCGGTAACCGGCAGCGTCGAGTCGTAGCCCAAGACCACCTGGCCAAGGGAATCGCCTACCAGAATCAAGTCAATTCCCGCTTCGTCGACCAGGCGTGCCGTGGGATAATCGTAGGCTGTCAAACAGGAGATTCGCTCACCTCTCAGTTTACGTTCCAGAATCCAAGGCACGGTCACTTTGCTCACGGCCTCAGGGTTGTGGTCCATGGCATTTTCTCCGGGTTCAGAAGTCGACAGTCAAGAGTCAAAAATCCAAAATCTAAAACGAAAAGACCCTCTCTGTCGCAGGGCGGGATTTCCGGCGCCCAATAAAGAGCGTCCGGGGACCCGGACGGGCCTCCACTTGCCTGGACAGAGAGGGTCAAACCCGCTTCCGGCTACCAGGCTGCTCCCGTGAAAACCGGTCATTCCCGCGAGCATTGTGCCCCGCGTGGCGCGGTAGCGGGATTCCCGCCGGTCCGGGACCTGGCGACAAAACTCACTCGCGACCGTCTCAGTCCGCGGACGCGGATCCAAGCGGCAGAAAATATTGCGTGCCCTTGACCGGCTGGCTCAGCCGCTGCAGGAGTTCCTGCAGGTGCTCGCTCCGATCGACAAAGTCAATCTCGGAAGTATCAATCACCAGCAAGTCGCTGCGCTTATAATGAACGAAGAAGTGCTCGTAAGCATTCACTACCGCAGCCAGGTACTCGTCCGAAATGCGGCCTTCAAACGGCACTTGTTTCTTCGCGATGCGCTTCTTGAGCGTTTCCAACTTCGCCTGTAAGTATATCACCAAATCCGGGATCGGCACCTGCTCGGCCATCAACGCGTAATACTGGTCGTAGAGTTGGAGTTCAACGTCGTTCAAGTTGAGGTAAGCGAAAATCTTGTCTTTCTCGAAAATGTAATCGCTTACCACAACTCGCTGGGGGTTGGGAGCCAGGTCCAGATCGCGAAGCTGCGTGTAGCGCTTCATCAGAAAGTAAAACTGGGCTTGAAAGCCGGCGCCGGCCCTGCCTTTGTAGAACGCTTCCAGAAAGGGATTGTCCTCAGGGTCGCACACTCGCGCCGCCTGCAGGCGCTCCGCAAGAATATCTGCCAATGTGGTCTTGCCTACCCGAAGTGGGCCTTCGACAGCGATGAAGCGCGGCGCATCGTAAGCACTAGGTGTGACCACAGGTTCCCCCGCAAGTGTAGCCGCGATTTTACCTCGCCGCAGGGCGGCGTCAAGCGGTCTCTAGGTTGCTATCCTTACCACCTGGCTTGTGTCACCGGCCTCCGCCAGCATCTCGTAGACGGTTCGCTTGGTGACCGGATGCCGGATGTTTCCCGCAAGCTCGCGGAGCGGGAGCAAGACGAATCGGCGCTCCGCCAGGCGCTCGTGCGGAATGTTCAATGCTGTCGAGCGCACGACCACGCTCTCGTAAAGGAGAATATCGATATCAATCGCCCGTGGCCGTTTCGCCACGCCGGTGCGGCGGCCCAGGGCGCGTTCCACCGTCTTCACCGCAGTGAGAAGCTGCATGGGCATGAGGCGAGTCTCTGCTTCCGCCACGCAGTTCACAAACCATGCTTGTGGCCGGAAGTCCATCGGCTCGGTTTTGTATAACGAAGAAACGCGCGTGATGGCGACGCCGACCCCCGCGAGTTGTTCGAGCGCTTTGCGAATGTTGGCCACCCGGTCGCCGAGGTTTGAGCCCAGAGAAAGAAAGACCCGCTTGACCGGCGAGGATAACTTCGGCATGGGCGCTGGTCCTTGAACGTCACCCAATTCTGGATCTCCTACGACAACCCATGGCAAGCCACAGCACGTCATTCCTCGAAAAGTGACGGCGGAACTCCGGCCGGCGGCTTCACGTTCAAGTGTTTGTATGCCGGCTCGTTGGCCTTGCGTCCCGATTTCGTGCGGCTGATAAAGCCTTGTTGGAGCAGGAACGGCTCTACCATGTCGACAAGTGTATCGACTTCTTCATTGAGCGTGGCAGAAAGAGCTTCCACCCCTACGGGACCGCCTTGATAGGTACGGATTATGGTGGAGAGGAACTTGCGGTCGAGATCATCCAACCCCTCGTCGTCCACCCCTTCCAGCTTTAGGGCATCACGAGCCACGGCGGGCGTCATCAGACCCGCCGCTTTGACTTCCGCAAAGTCGCGCACCCGGCGCAGCAAGCGGTTAGCGATGCGCGGAGTTCCGCGAGCCCGGCGGGCCACTTCCATGGCCCCGGACTCTTCAATGCGGGCGTTCAGGATGCCCGCCGAGCGCATGATGATTTGACGGAGTTCATCGACGGCGTAAAACTCCAAGTGATAGAAAAGGCCGAAGCGGTTGCGCAACGGCGCCGAAAGGCTTCCGGCGCGCGTGGTGGCGCCGATCAGCGTGAATTTCTTCAAAGGGACATTGATGGTCTTGGCGAACATCCCTTTATCCACCACAAAGTCAACCTTGAAATCCTCCATAGCCGGGTAGAGGAATTCTTCAATGTTCACCGGCAGACGATGGATCTCGTCGATAAACAGGATATCTCCCTCGGCGAGGTTGGTGAGAATACCCATCAGGTCGCCCGTGCGCTCGAGCGCGGGGCCGGAAGTGGTGGTGATCTTCGAGCCCATGTAGTTGGCGATGATATAGGCGAGGGTGGTTTTGCCTAAGCCCGGTGGGCCGTAAAATAAGGCGTGTTCGAGCTGTTCGTTGCGCTGCCGGGCAGCCTGCAGGGCGATGGAGAGCTTCTCCACCACCTTCTTCTGGCCCACATATTCCTCCAGGGTGGGCGGACGAAGGCTGCGGTTAAAGCTTTCCTCTTCCTTCGAGATCAGATCCGGTGATACCAGGCGTTCTCGCATAACAGGTGTCAGGTGTCAGGTTTCAGGTGTCAGGTCTTGTTCCCAGGATGCAACTGTTCGAACAGCCGGCGCAAGAAGTCTTCTGTGGTCTTCAGGTTCTTGTGCCGGGAGAAAATCTCGTCAACCATGCGCTGTGCTTCGGCGGGTGAGTACTCCAACTGCTTAAGCACCTGCAGTGCCTCCTGCTTGAGTTCGGCACCGGACTCCTGCTCAACGGAAAGCGGCTCTTCCGCTCGCGCCAGGGCGAACTTTGCCATTTTGCCGCGCAACTCGGTCACGATGCGCTCGGCTGTCTTGGTACCGATAAAAGGCAACTGCTTCAGGAATTCCGTATCGCCGCGCTCGATCGCCAAGGCAATGTCGTTCAGTGGGCGCACAAGGCACTTGAGCGCCCGCATAAATCCTACGCCCGGAACGGTTGTAAAGGTTTCGAAGAACTCGCGGTCGAGCGGGTCCAGAAAGCCGACCAGCCTGGGAGTCAGGTGGCCACCGCCTAAGCCGCCGTCGATGTAGTAGATGGTGTAGAAGGTCAAGGGATTGTGCCGCTCGGCGGCCGGCGCAGTTCGCAGGCGCGAAGCGATCCCCGACGGCACGAGGACTTCATAGCAGAGCGACCCGACGCGCACCAGTAGCGACTGGCGCTCGATGCGGTCGTAAAGGACTTCGCCGGTGACTTCGGAGATCATAAGACCCGCTCTCAGCCGTCATCTGTCAGCTTTCAGCCTACCGCCCATTGGCGCGCCTGCGCGTTGACGTAGCACAACGCGACGGCCAGCGCGTCGGCTACGTCCGGCGGGTGGGGGACGCGATGCAGCGAGAAGTAATTCTGCACCGCGCGTTGCACCTGGATCTTGGAGGCATTGCCGTTGCCCGTCACGGACTGCTTCACGCGCTTGGCTGAAAAGCTGAGCACTGGGATTCCTGCCAATCGCGCCGCCAGGCAAATCACGCCGCGGGCATGCCCCATCAGGATGGCGGTTCGAGGGTAACTCGCATGGCTGTAAACTTCCTCGAGGCACATCGTCTGCGGGCCGAATTCCTCGATTACTCTGCGCAGTTCGACGAACAGCGATTCGAGCCGCTCGGGTAGATTCCCGCCCTCGTTCCGCGGCATTCGGATCACACCGGCTTCCAGGAGCTTCACCTCGTCCGGGCAGCAAACCACAATGCCGTAACCGGTGATGTTCAGCCCCGGATCAATTCCAATCACGCGGATTGCGGACTTTGCGGCGGCTTCCATTCGAATAAAGAGTAAAGGATAAAGGGCAAAGGCTCAAGTCGGAAGTGGAAAGTCGAAAGTCTACCTCGGTGTAGCATCCGGCAGTCCGCCATCCACGGGAATGGTTGCGCCGGTGGTCGGCGTCTGGCGCGTGGCGAAGAAAAGTACGGCGTTGGCCACATGCTGCGCCGTGACGCGGGCTTTCAGCAAATTGCGATTCTGGTAGTATTCCTCCAGTCCCTTTTCATCCAATCCCCGCGCGCGCATGCGGTCCGGGCCAACCTCCGCCCACAAGCCGGAGCGGCGCGAGCCGTGCGAGAAGACCGCATCCGGCGAGACCATGTTGACCCGCACGCCGATTTCGGCCATTTCCAGGCTGGCGATGCGCGCCAGTTGATGCGAAGCCGCTTTGGTGGCGCTGTAAGCCCCGAACTTGGCGCCCGGCGCGAAGACGTTCTTGGTGGAAACCGCAACGATGTCGCCGCCGGTTCCCTGCAGCTTGAAGTGGCGGGCTGCCTCCGCCAGTGTCAGGAGCGTTCCTTCGGTGTTCACTCGCTCGAGTTTCTGGAAGGCCTCGAGCTTCATCTCCGCCAGGGAGGAAACGAGCGCGACCCCGGCGTTGACAATCACGATGTCCACTCCGCCCCAGGTCCTGATGATGGTTTCGAATCCTCTGGTGACGGAAGCCGTGTCCGTCACGTCCATCGCCACGCCTGTCACGCGTTCTGCGAAGGTCCCCTTGAGGTCTGCGACCAGGTTGTCCAAGGCCTGACCGGCCAAATCCGTCACCGCCACATGGCAGCCATTCTCAAGCAGCCCCTGCGCAATTGCCGATCCGATTGCGCCCGCCGCGCCCGTGATCAGGGCGACTTCCCGAGCCAGCGGCAATTCATCGCGCTTCCCGAGCTTGGCATGTTGAAGCGTGTGGTATTCCATTTCGAAAAGGTGCGCTTCGGAGAGTCCCTCATACTTTCCCATCGCCGCGATTTGGGCCTTAACCGCAAGCGTGTGCGCTGTGATGTCGCGTGCGATCTTCGCTTCGTGAACATTCCGGCCCGCACAGAGCGCCCCTAAGCCAGGAAGCAGCAGCACGCGGGGCAGAGGATCAAACGTACCCAGACCTTCGGGCAAGCGCGCCGAGTTCCTCTCGATGTAGGCCTTGTAGGCAGCTTTATATTCTTCCAGAGCAGTCGTAAGCTGCTGCCGCAGCCGCGCCGGCTCTTCGTAGGCCGGGTCATCAACCCAAAGGGGCACAGCCTTGGTGCGAATCAGGTGATCAGAAGTGAGAGGAGGGGAGGCGGCAATCTGCTTGCCGCGGTCCGAATCGACGAAATTCAGCGTGGCGCGATCGGTCAAAGACTGTAGGATAACGCGGCGGTAGGGCCGATCGGCATTTCCGCTCGGCTCCGCGAGCAAGCCGCGGACCACCGGCGCGACGGCGGCCAGCCTCCGTTCAGACAGCGACGGCGGCGTCGAAACCTGCACGGCCAGTGGCCTGCTGGCATGCTGCGCTAGGTGCCGCTCGGCCCGGCTTACCACTTCGATGGTGGCCTCATAGGACTCGCGCGCGGTCGCGCCCCAGGTGACAAGCCCATGCCGCATCCACACCATGGCCCTTGAGCCCGGACGGGAATCGTAGGCGGCAGCCGCAGCCTTGGCAAGTTTGAAACCGGGCTTTACATAGTCCAATACGATTACATCCTCGCCCAGAGCTTCACGAACCTGCATGGCCGCTTCGGCCTGATTCGTCAGCGCCAGCACCGCGTCCGCATGAGTGTGGTCGATGAACTTGTGGGGTAGAAAAGCGTGTGCGAGGGTTTCAATCGAAGGCGTTGCGGCGTGAGGATTGAAAAGATGAGCGCGGAACTCGTCCGCCATCGCCGAGTCGGAAAGGTCCTCGAGGACGCGAAGTCTCTTGAGAAACGCGAGGTCAACTCCCGAATGCTCCTCAGGTTCGATGTTGGCCAGGTCGCAGCCCGAGGCTTTGACATAAATGGCCGGGACCTGCTCGCCCAGAACATTCGTGGCAAATCCCTTGATGGAGGTGTTGCCTCCGCCGTGCAGCACCAGGTTTTCCTCCGCGCCCAGCAGGCGGCTGGAATACGTCCGCAAGGCTAAATCCTCGCCCCATTTTTCAGCGTACAAAGCACTGAACAAACTGGCGTCTTCGTCGGACCATTGGTTCTTCATTTTTGTGCCTGAAAAGTGACCCCTCACCTGGCCCGCGCTGGCCGGCCTAATGCCCACTGCCTACTGCCTACTGCCTACCGCCTTCCCCTTCACCGCCTCCAGCATGAACTTCGCGTTGGGCTCCGCTGCTTTGCCATCAAAGACAGCGCTTCCGGTCACGATCAAATCCACGCCCATGGCGGCCACGTCGGCGATGTTATCTCGTGTTATCCCTCCATCCACACCCAGCAGTATTTCACGGCCAGAAGCGGCGATCATCCGTTTTGCCTTCTCAACTCGCCCTCGAGTGGAAGCGATGAACTTTTGCCCACCCCAGCCGGGGTTGACGGCCAGAATCAGAATTAGCTCCAATTCATCGAGCAGAGGTTCGAGGACCTCGAGGGGCGTGCCTGGATTCAGGCCCACGCCGCGCACGATACCTCTTTCGGGGTCATGGGCGTTCTTCATCAGCCGCATTTGTTGAAGAACCCGGTGAGCGTGAGAGCAAGCCTCAGGATGAATCGTAAGGATGTCCGCCCCCGCCGCAACGTAGTCTGCTACCTTATTCAGAGGCCCCTCGATCATCAAGTGAACGTCCTTCAACAGGGGCGTCTTGAGAGCTTTAATCAGCGGCGGGCCCACTGTCATCATGGGACAGAAGCAGCCGTCCATGACGTCCACATGAGCCACTTTAACTCCGCATCGTTCAAGCAATGCCAATTCTGATCCGAGCGACAGCAGATCCGCCGTCAGGACGCCTACACTCACGACGGGAGATGATTGCCGCAGAATGTCGAACGCAGTTGGGACGGTCATGAACCTCCTCTGAAGGCCTTTTGTTGACCCTTGGCTCCGTGCTCTCTGTGATCTCTGTGGTGAAAGCTTCTACCACAGAGATCACAGAGAGCACGGAGGATTTGTCACTGCGCGACTGCCTTTAGCGTCTCGTGCCGCAATGTCTCGTAAAGATCAAACGCCTGCGCGGGCTTCATCAGCTCGTGGACCACTTTTCCGACTGCCTGGATCATGGCAGTGGGCGCCTCGGCCTGGAAAATGTTACGACCCATGTCCACGCCCGCCGCTCCCTCGCCGACGGCGCGATAGGCCATGGTCAGCGCATCAAGTTCCGGCAGCTTTTTGCCGCCCGCCATCACGATGGGCACGGGGCAGGAAGCCGTCACGGTGTCGAAGCCCTCGGCAACGTAATAGGTCTTTACGAACTGGACGCCTAGTTCAGCGCAAATACGGCAGGCCAAGCGAAAGTACTTGGCGTCTCGCACCATCGCCTTGCCCACCGCCGTTACTCCCAGGATGGGAATGCCGTAGCGCAAGCCGGCGTCCACCAGCCGAGTCATGTTATTGACCGTCTGGGTTTCAAAGTCGCCACCGATATAAACCTGCACGGCCAGCGCCGACACATTGAGACGCGCGGCGTCTTCAATATCCACGGCGAGCTGCTCGTTGGAGAGTTCTTTGAGGATGCTGGGGCCGCCGCTGGCCCTCAGCACCACGCCGGAAGTGAATGACGAGGGCACGATGGAGCGCAGGATGCCACGGGTCAGCATTAAGGCATTCGTGTAAGGAAGCAACGGAAGAATATTGACGTCGACCCGCTCCAGCCCCGTGGTGGGACCCTGGAAGTATCCGTGGTCGATGGCCAGCATGACGGTCCGCCCGCTGCTGGGACGGAAGATGCGCGCCAGCCGGTTCTGCATTCCCCAGTCCAGCGCCCCGGAACCCTTCAGAAAAAACGCCTGGTTCTTGGCGGGGATATCCAGATAGAATTCCTTTGTCTCTTTTACATTATCAACGTCGGCCATGTGTTGTTGCTCCCTTCGAATATTGTTACGAGCCGGTCGAAAGTCGAAGATCGAAAATCGAACCCAAACGAGCTGTCATCCTGAGCGAAGCGAAGGACCTCCGCAGTGGGTCTTTGTTCGCCCCGATCTTCGTCGAACTACACAGATCCTTCGCTTCGCTCAGGATGACAGCTCCTTAACAGCCCAATCGTCATTCGACTTTTTACCCTCGACTCTTGACTTCATCATGCCAGATGAAAAATCTCTTCCAGGCGCAGAAGGCCTTCGTCCGGGCGACGGCCTTCCAGATTCACGAAAAAAGGCGCCATATCTTTTTGCCAGCGCAGGTTGACTTCTCGCGCGGCCATTCCGGTCAATGCGGCCTGAAGGTCCGGGGTTTCAAAATATCCCACAAGCAAACCGTCCTCTCGGAGGAAAAGCGAGTAATTGTGCCAACCCGTTTCGCGCAGGGCTTGCAGCATGTCAGGCCAGACAGTTCTGTGACGCTCCTTATACTCTGCGAGCCGCTCCGGCCGTACTTTCAACAAAAAACAAACGCGCTCCATTTTACTCCCCTGGTCTGTTATCCTGAGCGCAGCGAAGGATCTCCGCAGTCTCCCGTGCTCCCACGACCCGCAAACAACTGCCGAGATGCTTCGCTTCGCTCAGCATGACATCGTCGAAATGTTCTGTGTAAATTCGCCGCTAGACCTTCTTCTCCAGAACTAGTATCCAGTCTGCGAACGTTGGCGTGATCGGCGCCTGCCACGTGCCTGCGGGATCCGGTGTAACTTCGATTGTCTCATGCCGCCTTCCGGTCACCGGATCAAAGAAAAACGCCCGATAGCTGATGCCCGGCTCGAGGCTCTTAACTCGGGGCGGATCCCACGCCGGGGGAATGAAGATGACTCTCAATTCACCGGGGATACCCGCCGCGTAGGGCTGTTCATAATTCTCTTTGCTCCATTGCGGATCTACCCACTCCGGGTGCGGCTCGAACCGCCACCACGGATATTGCAGGAGTAAAGCTTTACCGAGCCCAAGCTGCGCCGAGCCGGGGAGCTTGGCCGCCACGTCCCAGGGCGTATTACCCCAGGAACGTCCGTGCGGGGAGGGCCCGAATGGATGCTCGGCGGTGTTTACCTGCCAGATGCCGTTGGCGCCGTAGGTGTGGCCGCCCGCTCCGTTGAGTAGGGATGTCCAGAACATGAAGCGTTCAATCTCTTGGCGGCTGGCCTCGAGGATTCCCTCGTAACAGACTTCCCCCACTAGAACCGGCATGCGCGGATCTCGCGACAACGACCCCGTGACCTGGTTCACCGTGTTGGGAATGCTCTTGCGGTCGCTGTGACCGGTTTGCAGCATATCGAGATCCAGAACGGACACGTCCTCGACCTGGTTCCGGGCGTTATCCGTGGGGTGGATGGTGATGGGGCGGCGATAGGGATCGGTGTTTCGCACGTACATTCCCACTTCCGTCCAGCCATGCCGTTGCGTGGCCGCATCCGCCGCTTTCGTTGTTGAGAGGTAGAACGGCATGGCGCCTTCTCCGGCCAAGCACCAGACCACCGGATACGCTCCCCAGCGGGCAATCAGGTTTCGCCAGTGCTTCTTCATTTTGGGGATGCCCATGAGGGGCAGGAAATAGCCCCAGCATCCAACCACGCAGGGCACTAGCCCGCGCTCGACGAGATACTGGATGCGCAAATCCGCCATGTCGAAGTAGCGGGGATTAAGGCGCGCATAATTCGCTTCCCACGGGAACCCAGCCTCGTTCGCCCCGCGCGCGTCGAACGGCGGCATGTCGGGGTATAGTCCCGCAATGATCTGGATGACGGTGAATCCTTTGCTCACCCGGTCGGCCGCCAGTTGCTGGAAGTCTTCCGGCCAGCGCAGCCGATTGCACAATCCCATCCACCAGGTGTCTCCCAACCAGAAGAAGGGCGTGCCATCGGTGTGCTCGAAATGCCGACGGTCCGCGGCGATGCGCACGGAACCGTGCTTCCGCAGCGGATTATCTCCCGAATAGGCGGACACCTCGAGCGTACCCGACTGCCCGTGCAGGTCCCCATTGGCCGCGTCGCTGCAAATTGTGCGATAAGCGTATTGCCCCGCGGTAGCAGGAGAAAAGCGCACGCGCCAGACTTGCTCACCCGCCCAGAATGCCGGAACTCGTTGTTCGTTACCGCGAGGGTCCGTGAACACTGCGTCCACTTCGAGGTCATTGAAAGGATCGGCGTAAGCTTTGCCAGAGTAGTAGGCCCACTCCACAACGCAGCGCTCGGTGCCGTATTGAACGGTGGCGCCAGCCTTCGGCCGTTTTGCTGCTCCGCTCGCCGGAGGTCCGCCGCCCTTCGCGGGTGACACCTGTGAAAGAGTTCCGAGCGTCACTCCTGCCTTTTCCAAGAACGACCGGCGGCTTACCTTGCTCATACCTGCCTCGAGAAGTCGGGATCCGAGCCGTGATCGGCTAGTTAAACACAGAATCAAGGGTCTTGCCAACTGCTATAGATGAGCTACAGATGGGCCGCCGCCGAACCCCGCCCCGCCGCGCGCCAAATTCACATTACTCAACTGGGTTTGCTCTTTGGCAGAACTGAGCTAGAATGCACAGGGGGCCTTCGTTCGACTCATCGACAAAGGAAACAGCGTGCCAGGGCCTAACGAGTGGAGGACGCACTACGCTTTCAAGTCGGCGGCAGCATCCTATTTCGAAAACAGCACCGCGACGAACCGGGGCGCCACGATTCGAATTAGGACATTAGATGGCCCTCTGAGCACTTGCTTCGGAGATGCCGCAAGCTTCGCCTCCTGGCCTGAATACGATTGCGAGAGATGAAAGTCCGAACCCTGTTCTTAGCCCTACTCCTGGTGACGCTGCTTTCCGCCGCATATTACCTTCTTGTCTACGTCCCCAGACATAGCAAAGCCGGCGAACCGGTGCTGGCGTTCATGAGTTATTTTCTCACCTATTCTCCTCTCCAACCCATTCACGAGACTGCTTACGTGTTGCCGGATACGCTGGGAGTCTGGGACAGTCCCGCTGAGATTCGCATGCAAATCGCCACTCTCAAATCCGGGGATCGCGTTTATGCTCTGGCGCGATTTCGCACCTGGGCTCATGTGCGTCTGCTGAACGGGCAGGATGGCTGGGTGGATAAAGACGGGCTGATGACCGCCGACACCTACGCGGCAGATGAACATCTGCTCGGCGAAATGTCGAACCTGCCCGCGCAAGCGGCGGGGCACGCCGCCGACTCAGTCAACGTCCATATCGAACCCTCGCGCAAAGCTGCCGTGGTGGCGCAATTGAAGCCGCAGCAACCGTTGGACATCTTTGGCCGGCGCATGGTGCCGCGCCCGACAGAGGGCAATGCGGCAGATGTTCCTTCGCTTCCCTCGAATCCTGTCGAAGCGTGGTATTTGGTGCGGTCGGGATCGCGCGCGGGCTGGATTCTCGGACGTCTCGTGGAACTCGACGTGCCCAAGAACATCTCGGCCTATACCCAGGATGTGAATCTCGTCGCCTGGCTGGTCCTGAACACGATTGATGATAACGGGCGGCAGGTGCCCCAATACATTGTGGCGGACCGCGCGGGCACTGAGACTTACGACTATACACATGTTCGAGTGCTGACCTGGTGGAAGAGAAAGCAAACCTATGCCATCGCCTATCGGGAAGGGGATCTGCAAGGATATTTCCCGATACTGATGACGCACGAAGGCACTCTCCCTGGTTTCCGCTTGCGGTTGGTGGACAGCAGTGGTACCAAGTATCAAAAGGTGTACGCTTTGTTTGACACCATCACCCGCGCGCTGGGAACGGTGGCAGGCTGGCAAAGCGACGCGACGCCGAAGCCGCCTGAGCCCAAACACACCCTTAAGCGCGGCCCCCGACACGTAAAAGCGCGAAAATGAATTCCCTGCACGCCCGCCCTTGGCGAGCGCTTTACCCAAGAAGAATCCCAATCGGTGAAGAATGACTACACAGCGCTCGAGCTCAACACAAACGGAAACACCAATGTGATTACCGCGGTCGATCCAGGAGGTATGTCGGAGAAGCTCGTTTTCAGCAGTGCTAACGTTCAGCCTGGATCATGAAGAGTGAGTTGATGAAACACACGACCGTTCAGGGAAGGGAAGGACGCTAGCAGCAGTAGGGGCAACCCTCGTGGTTGCCCCTACCAAATTCCGGAAGCCTGGAACCTGACGTCTGAAACCGGCTCTTCACCCCCGCGCGTGCTTGGCGGTCTCTTCGCCGTTACCGGGCACGGGCACGACGGGCTTGATTCCCGGCAACGGCCCCATGGCGTACTCGGTCGGACCGAGCCGTTCGTTGGAGCTCATCAGGGCTTCCCAGGTAACCTCTTGCCCTGTATACGCGGCGGTCCTTCCCATCACGGCTGTTAACGTTGCATGGGCGACGTGCTCCGCTTCGTTAATCGGTTGGTTTTTGCGGATGGCGGTGACGAAATCCACATGCTCTTGCTCGTACGGGTCGAACTTGGTCTTGCCCGGGTCCGCCCCCGCTTCCTGGTACTGCCACACCACCTTCCCGGCGGGATCGTAGATGGTGTTCTTGCAATTGGTGTAGCCTTCTGTCCCCACCACGTACTCGGAGACGTCGTTGATGCAACCGTCAACCTGGCGGCACATGCTTGCCAGGCGCGTGTTGTTTTCATAGGTGTACTGAATGGAGAAGAAATCGAACTGGTCGCCAGTCACGCGGCGAGCGCGTCCGCCCACGCCGATGGCCTTGGCCGGGTTCATACCGGTGAACCAGAGGACAGCGTCGAGATTATGGACGTGCTGCTCGACGATGTGGTCGCCGGATAGCCATACCCAATTCACCCAGTCGCGAATCATGGCTTCCATGTCCGACCATTCTTTCTTCTTGGGCGCGTACCAAAGTTGGCCCTGATTCCAACGGGCGACGGCGCCGGTGATCTTGCCAATGGCGCCATTGGCCACGCGACTCTGCGTTTCCTGATAGGCGCGGTCATGCCGCCGCTGAGTGCCTGCCACCACGCAGAGATTGTAGGTCGCCGCTTTCTGGCCGGTAGCCAGCACGGACCGCACGCCGGGTGCGTCGACGGCCACGGGCTTCTCAATGAAGCAATGTTTCTTGGCCTCCACTGCGGCATCGAAGTGGATGGGCCGGAAATGCGGTGGCGTAGCCATCAGCACCACATCCACATCGGATTCGAGCAGCTTCTTATAGGCATCGAAGCCGATGAAGCAATGGTCGTCCGCGACCTGCTGTTGGGCTTCCTTTGCCAGGCTGGCACGGCAAGTGTCCAGGTGGTCCTTCAGCACGTCAGCCAGCGCCACGATCTTCAGGTTTGGCCCGGCCTTGACAAACTGCGTGGCCGCCCCTGTGCCCCGCTCGCCGCAGCCGATCAGGCCTGCCTTGAGCGGAGGACCGTCCGGCGCCGCGTCCACGAAAGTCAGAGTTGGATAGGACTTGTTACAACTAGCCAGCACCGCACCAGCGCCCGCCACCGCGATAGCGCCGATAAATGTCCGCCGGTTAACATCTACCTTCCCTTCGTCACTCATGTCTGCTCTCCTTTGCAGTTATCGAATATATCTGGAACTTGAAACTTCACCTTCTCCGCCAGGGATTCATCCGGCATCTTCAACCGAACCCCGATGTTCAGAATCCCCGCAGGGGATTTATGAAGTAGCCGGGGGCATCGCCCCCGGAAACGTGCATACTAACGAGCCCGACCCTGAAAGGGTCGAATCACCTTTACCGAATCCGTGCGCGGTGCATCCGTAGGCGGTATGCGACCCTTTCAGGGTCGTTCGGGTTCCGGGCTCGCGTTCCGGGGGCATTGCCCCCGGCTACTATATTATGTCCTTTCAGGACGCGGTACTCACTGCGGCGCGGCGTCCAACTGCCAGACCCCCGGCAGGACGTCCTCAGCCTTATCGCAGTTCCAGGGCTTTACGAGACAATTCACGTTGAAGCCGAATGCCTTAACTCGCTGAGATTCTGGCAAGTCCGAGGAAAACTCAACGTGAGCCCCCCACGGCTTATGGTTATGGACCACGTGGAAGCGCCTAGCCGGGTCGGGCACAAACCGTTCCACGGCACTGGTACCGTACGTCGGACCGTTGCCGAAATCCACCCAAACGTATCGCAGTTTGCCACCCCGCATCCTAATCGCCATTCCAACCCACGCAAGGCGAACAATGCGGAGCCTGGACAGCACGGTATTCGACACTTGAACCTCGTATACCTTATCTCCGCCAAGATTGGGCGGCAAGATTGGCTCGTCGTAAAAGTTTATGAGACGGCGGCCACGCCAACTTGCAATTTCGCGTTCAGCATCTGCGGCCGAGCGAATCTCTCTGGCCGACTTAATCAGTGCTTTCGCTCTGGCTCGCAGGCATGCGCCATAAACTACCAGCCCTGCTGCGAACAACAGAAGTGCTAAGAGCAGCGCGGTCGCAACTCGGCTATACGTGTTCCTGCCGCTCGCCGTATACTGCCTCCCGGTTTATCACAACGGTCAGCGCAGGTGGTTCACCTTCTCAATCTCTCGGCACCTTCAGTGGCTGCTCACCGCCGTCCCCCCCGAATCGGACTCCCGCACCACACGAAATCCCACGTCAGCGCAGTCCGAGTACCACCATACGCTCTTAGGCACCTGCGGGTCTGTGAGCAGCCATTCGTCGTGCCGCGTATGGTCACGGGCGGCGCAACGCAGCTCGGCGGCGTCAGAGCGATACGAGCCCCCACGGATTACGTGTTCCTGCCCGGCAGCCGGGCCACGAGGATCGACAACTTCAGAATCTCCGGGGTGCGCGTAAGCCTGGGGGTCGTACCAATCCGTGCAGAACTCCCTCACATTGCCCAACATGTTGACCAGGCCCCAGGGATTGGCTTTGGTCCCACCGGCCGGATAGGTTTTGCTCGCGCTGTCCTCCAAGTACCATGCGTATTCGCCGAGCGGCGCTGTCTTCACGCCCATCCACCGATTCAGCCACCGCTCGCGGGTGAACCGAGCCGGATCGCCGGGAAAGAAATACGCAGACGTTGATCCCGCGCGAGCAGCATACTCCCACTCCGCCTCGGTGGGAAGCCGGAACTTCTTGCCCGTGATTGCAGAGAGCCACTCGCAGTATTTGGTGGCGGCGTAGTGGGTCATGGTGATGGCCGGACGCGAGCCTCGCCCCCAGCCTTGGTCGGGAGAGCCGTAGGGCGGCGTAGGTCCCGTCACCGCGTCGGGTTTATTGGCCCCCGGATTATCACGAGTTCGGCTGCGGCTGCCGCGCTCGAGCAGGTACACTTCGTACTCCCTCCAGCTCGCCTCGGTCCGTTCCATCCAAAACGGGCTGAGCTTCACGCGGTGCACAGGACCTTCGTCCGGACGCCGATAGGGTTCCGACTCGAGGCTGCCCATCAGGAACGATCCGCCGGGAATGGCCACCATGCGGATCTTCACTTCCGAGCCGGGGATCGTCTCGGTGTAATTTCGGAACCCTTCAGGGTTCAGAGGGAAGGAGGCGTCGAGACCGCGTTCCTCGGCTTCAGCTTCCTCAGGAGCTTCCTCGGCCTGCTTACCCCGATAATGTCCCGCATGCAGGTGGCAGTTAATGCAGCGCATCTTCTCCTTCGAGCGCTGATAATGCAGGTGCCCGTCCACTCCCTTCTTCGAAAGTCCTGCGCTGAAGAGGTTGGCGTGGCAGCGGATGCAGGCGGAGTCGTAGGTGAAAGTGCGGGCCTCATCGAGGTGCTGCTTCGCCTGCCAGTCTATTTTGCTGATATCTTTGAAGACCTTACCGTAAATATCCTGCGCGCCCAAGCGGGCCTTTTCGGTGTAATAGGTGAAGCCGGAGCCGGGAAGGTGGCAATCAATGCAATGCGTCACCACCCCGCTCTTGGTGGTGAAATGCGTCGACTTGATCCAGGTCTGGGTGGCCTCCGGATGCGCGTGGCAGGTTTGGTCGCAGAACTTGTCCGTCGAGGTAGCATCGACGCCCGCCTTGCCACCGAGCAACAGTACGAAGCCCAGAACGATGCCTGTTGCGATGAGGTATACCTTACCGCCGGTGAAATGCTTTCGTTCGTTCATTGAGGTCCTAGATCGAGTTCCGTGACGGACAAGTCAAAAGACAAAAGGCAAAGTGCAAAATGCAAAAATAAGGCTGAGGTGCCAGGTCTAAACGTTGGCTTACCTATCATTCCGCCATCCTCATTTTCTGGTCTAGCACTGTCTATGCACACCTTGTTTGGCCTTTCCCTTGGCGGTGGCCACCGATTTCGACAAGATTGCGCGTAGCTGGCTGGATTCGTCGAGCAGAGCGTTCATGCGGCGGGCAGGGATTTTGCCCGACTTGACGAGCAGTCGAAGCCAATAATTCGACTCTCGCAGTTCCTTAAGGGCAATCTGGAGTTTGTGAACAAAATCGTCCTTGGACTCTGCCCCCTGGGCTTCTTCGTAGTTCGCGCCGACCGAAGTGCCACTTCTTAGGAGTTGGTCCGCTATCCGTCGTCCGACAACCGTATTAGGCAAAGACTCGACGAGTCTAATGATTCGTGCCCCATATTGTAACACGCGCTCATCGAGATCACGCCTCTTCCCGATCATTGCGGTGCGTTCCTCACTTTACTTTTGCCCTTTGCCTTTTGCGCTTCGCCTTTTGCTTTGTTCTTTCATTGTCGCCCGGGACACCCTTTAGGAAATCCCCGAGAGGCATATCGCCTGAAGCCATTTCCCTCTTGGCGAACCATGTAGGCTGCCACTCCTGGGAGCGATTCGGCAAGTCGAATTCCATCAGCGACCGGAAGGATGGAGAGGGCCGTCCCCAGCGCGTCGGTGGTTGTGGCGTCCCGGGCGAGCACCGTTGTGCTGGCCATGCCTTCGAGCGCCACGCCGGTGAACGGATTAATAACGTGCGAGTAGCGTTTGCCATTGATGTCCACAAACTGTTTGGAGTCGCCGGAGGTGGAAATGGCGGCGTCGTGCAGCACGAGCGTGCAGGGCGCATCCCCCGCTTCCGAGTCAGCCGCATCGATGGCAACCTTCCAGCCCGCTCCGCCGGGCGGTGGGGCGCCTATCGCCACTTCTCCACCTGCCACGACCATGGCGCGGCGGAGTCCGCGCGACTCGAGCAAAGCCAGCATCTGATCCGCGGCATAGCCCTTGCCGATCGCGCCCAGATCCAACTTCATCCCAGCGTGCTTCAGGAAGACCGTCCGGCGTCTGGGATCAAGTTCAAGGTTCCTGTAATCTACCAACGCTTTTGCTTTCGCCAGGCCTGAGGAATCCGGAAAACGTCCTGTGGTGTGAACTTCTCGCCATAGCGCGACCAGCGGGCCGACGGTGACGTCAAAGGCCCCGTGAGACAGATCAGAAATGCGGATTGATTTTGCCAAGACATTGTAGAGGTCGTCGCTTACCGGGTAAGGCGCACGCGCTCCCTCGCGCTCGAGCCGCATGAGTTCGCTGTCCTCCCGATAATCACTCATGATCTGCTCGAGTTCCTCGGCGCGCGCGAAGGAGGCTTCGGCTGCTTTCGATGCAGTCGCATCATCCGCAGCGTATAACTCTATGCGGAAGATCGTCCCCATGCGGGGCAGGGAATACTCGTAACGCTTGAGCTGCGCCCCACGGGCGGAAAAAGAACACGGAAGAAGGAGCAAAGTGAGGCCCAGGCCGAAGCCCAGGCCGCGGAGCGTTGCGTGCCAAAACTCCGGCTGACATGAAAGAACCGGACGGCTCACCGATTCACAAGATGTACCGCTCCTCAGATTCACTTCGAGCCCCAATCCTCCGTCAACAACCCCACTGCAACCCGGCATTCTCTCGCCCCGGACTGCGCCTGTCAAGGCATGAGATCCCGGACGGTCCGAATCGTTAGCCCCCAGCGGCGAGGAAGCGACCCCTCACCCGTCCGGCGACGGCTGGAGAAAACGCCGTCGCCGGACACCCTCTCCCCAAGAAGCTGAGAAGAAATCAAGCTGTCATGCTGAGCGAAGCGAAGCATCTGCATTATCCCCATGAAAACAAGTAAATGCAGATTCCTCGCTTCGCTCGGAATGACAGACTGAATGAAGCTTTCACCTAGGCTGCGTTCGGAGAGGTCTGGCTTTGTAATGGGTGATTTCCGCCGACCATTGTTCGGACACTTCAACTCGCATATAATCAGCGCCCACACATCGATTCTTTCGGACTGGAGGCTTATCATGGACCGTCGTTCTTTTATTGGTGTTGCCGCAGGGGCTCTCTCGCTGACCCAGATGCCTCCTGCTCTTCGCGCGAGCCTGGAAGGGAAAAAAGGCCTGCGGTTGTCGATCACCTGGGGCATGCTGGACGGTATGCCCGTGCCGGAGGCGATGGCGCTCCTTAACCGCCTGGGCTACGACGCCTACGAGATGTTTGATTGGCGCAACCCGGCGACGCTCGAAAAGTTTGTGACGGAGAAAAGCAAGTCACAGTTGTTCTGTGCCTGCCTGGTGGCTAACAAAGGCGTGACGGCGCCTGGTTGCGGACTAGTGAACCCTCGCGAGCGCGAGGGATTCCTTCGCGAACTCGAGGCTACGATTGAGGCGGCAAAGAAGATGGATTGCAAGCAATTAGTGGTGTTGACAGGAAACGAGCTGGGAGGAATGCCGCGCTCCGAGCAGATGGCCAACGCGGTGGCGGCGCTGCGCGAGGCCGCACCTCTGCTGGAGAAAAACGGTATGACAGCCATCATCGAGATTCTGAATACCTATGTTAACCACGCAGGATACTTTCTCTATTATGTGCGCGACGGGGCCGAGCTTGTGGACCGCGTGGG
>Ga0209415_10001363_pt1 | contig 46763 bp, 41 predicted proteins | sample PeaSoiSIISIP2007_FD_187696 | JGI IMG/M metagenome (GOLD analysis project Ga0209415, IMG submission 187696) | Peat soil microbial communities from Weissenstadt, Germany - SII-SIP-2007 (SPAdes) (version 2) | ecosystem: Environmental > Terrestrial > Soil > Wetlands > Peat | place: Germany... | reverse complement strand
CGTGTGCGTTCCAAACCGTGTCGGCTGATGCGAGTCCAGAGAAACAACCGCCGGGTCAAAACATATGAAAAAGGTGGATATCACGAATGGTCGCGAATGGCTGTTGATCGTAAGAACATTTGAACCACAATGAGGCCCAACGCGCGGGCGAAATGAATGACCCACGTTAAGTGGCGACGAGCAAATATTGTATTCACAATTAGTTAACGCCAATAGTCAAAACGGAAGGGAATGGCGATAGCGGGGAATTATCGGGGAAGTTTGCCAGCCCGACGGCTTATGGTCAAAATAACATCTATGCGGTAACGCAGGCCTTTAAAATTTAGGATAACGTTTACTTCAGCCAGTTTTTGTGGATTTCTCTTGCATCTGGGGCGCATAAGTTTATAAACAGGGAGCGTTAAAGGCCGGTCGCCGCTGTGGTTTCAGTTCGCTCGCCACATGCGTCCGTTACCTCAGGAACCCTGCTAATTGGATGTGGGAGGAAAAATGCATCGTCTGGCATATCTGACGGCACTCGTCGCATTGCTGGTGGTGGCTTGTCGTGTTTCGGGGCAATCCGTCACATTCAACTTCGCTGACGGAACGGACGATGGTTGGTCAACCGCTTTTGGTACTGCGGACGCCGGCTACACGATAAGCAATATTGGCGGCACAAACTACATGTTGGTGCCAATTGGTGGCTTCCAGGTCGCGGGGTTCGGCAGTGGAAATACCTCGACAGCATTCTATCAAGCCATGCTCGCCGCGGCGCAAGACCCGGCCGGCTACGACCTCAGTTATGACTATTTGGTCAATACCGCCGCGTTTGGATCCGGCGCGGGCACGTTCCTTCAACTCGGCAACTACGTCAACACGGGCAGCGGTTATTACGCTCAGGTCTTTGGGTCCCCAAACGAAGCAGCGTTGAATGGCACCCAGTTGGACAGTGGACAAGTCATCACCGGTTCCGTTACGGTCAACTTTGCCGCGGTCGACTTCGATATGCCTGCCACCGATACGTTTTTCCGCCTGGGATTGATTATGAACGGCAACGGCGCCAATCAGGCCGTTTACTATACCGACATCTCTGTCTCTCCCGTGCCCGAACCGGCATCGCTGAGCCTGCTTGGCCTGGGCGTGTGGGGGTTGGTGATGCGTCCCCGACGCCGCGCTGCCTAAGCTTCAAGGCTTTTTGAAATTGACGAAACAGGTGCTGCGGGCGCTCGCCGCAGCACCTTTTTTTTGCAGCACTGTCCCGCCATTCGTGACATCGACGTCTTATGCTGTTTCGTCAAATTTCCGCCTTCTTTTTCGTGAGCGATAGATTTACCCTGACGGAACTAGGTGAGCGATACACAGAGTGCACTTAGCAAATCGCTCACCTTTTGCCATGGAATGCAATGGTGCACATCCCGTGTCCTTTCGCATCTGGGGCGACGACGCCGACCCGCAGGCCCTGGAGCAGATGCAAAATGCCGTCCGCCTGCCAGTGGCGGTTTCAGGGGCCTTGATGGCCGATGCACATCTCGGATACGGACTTCCCATCGGCGGCGTGTTGGCGACGCATGCGGCGGTGATCCCATACGCCGTCGGCGTGGACATCGCCTGCCGGATGAAGCTGTCGGTCCTGGATATTCCGCCGGAGCGGCTGGATCGAGAGGGCGATCGGTTTGCCAAGGTTTTGGAGCGGGAGACGGTCTTCGGCGTCGGGGGCGAACAGCCCAAGCCGCTGGAACACGAGGTATTGCAAGCCGATTGGAACGCGCTGCCCCTTACCGCCAAACTCTTCGATAAAGCGCGGGCGCAATTGGGAACCAGCGGCAGCGGAAACCACTTCGTCGAATTTGGAATTCTATCGCTCGATTCGCCGGAGTTGGACTTGGCGGCCGGGTCGTACCTGGCGCTGCTCAGCCACAGCGGCAGCCGTGGAACCGGCGCGGCGATCGCGGACCACTATTCCCGGCTTGCCATGTCTCTTCATCCGGAATTGCCGGCGGAATTGAAACGCCTGGCCTGGCTGGAATTGGACAGCGATCCGGGCCGTGAATATTGGTTGGCGATGAACCTGATGGGCCAATACGCCTCGGCAAATCATGCGATGATTCATTGGAAGATCGCCCGCGCGCTAGGGGCGGAAGTTCTGGCAGGAGTGGAGAACCATCACAATTTCGCGTGGAAGGAGACGCACGGGGGCCGGGAGGTGATCGTGCATCGCAAGGGTGCGACGCCGGCGGACAAAGGCGTGCTTGGGGTGATCCCCGGCTCGATGGCGTCGCCGGGGTTTGTGGTTCGCGGCCGGGGCGAGGAGAGTTCGCTCAATTCCGCCAGCCACGGCGCCGGCCGAGTCATGAGCCGAAGGGCCGCCAAGCTGAAATTCCGCTGGTCGCACGTCCGGCCGGCCCTGGCGGCCGCGGGGGTTCGGCTGCTGTCGGCTGGAATCGACGAGGTCCCCGGCGTTTACAAAGACATTCACCGCGTCATGGCCGCACAGAAGGATTTGGTGGACGTCATCGGCCGGTTTGATCCTAAGATTGTCAAAATGGCCGAGGGCGGGCGGGCGGAGGATTGAATGCTGGTACAATTCGCGCCGAATGAAACGTTTCCGCCGATGGATTTTCAATTGGTTTGCGGCGATCTCGCTACTGTTGTGCGTGGCGATGGCGGCCCTGTGGATACGGAGCTACTGGCACGCGGATTCCTTTGGATATGTCACGTCAAACTCTTCCTCCGGACGGGTCGTCAGGGCCTATAGTTGGTCGACAGAGGGGCGCATAAAGGTTGATTTCGACTGGAGCACGGTGGACGACGCATGGGAATGGCATTTGTACTTCGGCCACAGGGAAATACCCGGATTGCACGGGATACACTATACGATGGGCGATAACACGTTTCTTGAACGACGCGGGTTCAGATTCTGGTTCTCGCGAATCCCCGCGACCTTCCATCAGAAGAACAGAATGTTTATCGGCTTTGATTTTCCTAATTGGTTCGGCGTCTTGCTGCTGCTGGCGATGCCAACGACATGGACGCTGCTGTATAGACGCACGCTAAGAGAACCGGGCACTTGCGAACGTTGCGGCTATGACCTCCGCGCCACGCCCGACCGTTGCCCGGAATGCGGAGCTATTCCGAAAATGAAGTCGTAATTTCAAATTGCAGGGGGTTCTGAAGATCAGGGGTTGTGCAAGAACTCCTCTGCATAATACCCTCACCCCAACCCTCTCCCGGAGTACCGGGCGAGGGGGGAATCCAAGATGGAGGAGTAGGCTTGGCGAATACGAACCGTCTATCGTCTGAGACGTCTCCCTATCTCCTTCAGCACGCGCACAATGCAGTGGATTGGCATCCCTGGGGCGAGGAAGCCTTGCAGCGTGCGCGGCGGGAGGATCGGCCGATCTTCCTGTCCGTTGGCTACAGCACCTGTTACTGGTGCCACGTCATGGAACGCGAATGCTTCGAAAGTGACGCGATTGCCGAGCAGATGAATCGGGCATTCGTCAATATCAAGGTCGATCGCGAGGAGCGCCCGGACGTCGATCAGCTTTACATGACGGCAGTCCAGCTCATCACTCGGCAGGGGGGATGGCCGATGAGCGTTTTCCTCACCCCCGATCTGAGGCCGTTTTTCGCCGGGACCTATTTTCCACCTGCCGATTCCCACGGTCGGCCGGGATTTGGGAGAATTCTGGCGGCCATCGAGGATGCCTTTGGCCGCCGCCGGGATGAGGTGAATACATCGGCCGAGCAAATCACCGGGATTCTTCGGCAGATATCCCGGCCGCGCCGACCGGCGGCGAACACCAAGATCGACCAAGCTTGGGTGAAGCAATTGATCGATCGCAGCACATCGGATTTCGACGAAGAATACGGCGGATTCGGGACCGCGCCCAAGTTCCCGCGCCAGACGCTCCTGGAACTTTTGCTGGTGTATCTCCGCGAGAACCCCGATCCCGAACTCATACGGATGCTCACCCGATCTTTGGACGCCATGGCCCACGGCGGGATTCGCGACCATCTCGGCGGAGGATTCCATCGCTATAGCACCGACGCCCGCTGGCTCGTGCCGCATTTTGAGATCATGCTCTATGACAACGCGATGCTCCTTTGGATTTACGCCGAGGCCCATCGCCAGACTGGCCAGGCCCGCTATGCCGCGATTGCGCGGGGGATCGCGGATTTCGTGCTCAGGGAAATGACCGCCGACACGGGCGGGTTCTTCACCGCCTTCGATGCTGAGGTGGACGGGAAGGAAGGGGAGAACTATCTCTGGACGCGCAGCGAAGTGTCCGATGTGCTAGCCGGAAATGCGGACGCGGAAAAGTTCTGTAGGGTGTATGGCTTGGATGAGGGCCCCAACTTCAGCGATCCCCATCATGGCAACGGCATGCCCGACAGAAACGTGCTGTTTCTCGCCGACCCGGACGGCGGATCGACGTTGACCGACCCGGAGTTGGAGCGGTCGCGGCAAATTTTGTACGGGATTCGGCGGGCGCGCAAACAGCCGATCCTGGATCGAAAGGTTCTCACGAGTTGGAACGCGCTGATGATCCGTGGTCTTAGCCATGCGGCGAAAATTCTGAACGAACCGCGGTATCTGAAGGCCGCGCAGGCCTGTGCGGATTTCCTGCTCGGCGCCCATCGCAATGCCGATGGCGGGCTGCTTCGGGTCAGCGTTGGCGTGGCGGCGAAACAGCCGGCATTCCTGGACGATTACGCGTTTTTGATTGAGGCGTTGCTCGCGCTGCCCGGCCGGGACTACCACGATCGGGCGATCGAACTGGCCAAGATCATGCGGGATCGTTTTTCCGCCGGCGCGGAGGGAGGATTTTTCTACACGGACGAACAAGCCACGGATTTGATCGTGCGGCAAATGGTCGGCAGCGACAGCCCGCTTCCAAGCGGCAACGGCGTGGCCGCCATGGCTCTGCTCGAACTCGGCGATTGGAAAGCCGCGGAGGCGACGATTTCGGCATTTGCCGGACAGATGGAAGGCGCCGGCGAGGGGATGAGCGCGCTGGTGCAGGCGTCGATGCTCTATCTCCAAGAACGGGGTGAAATCGTCGTTGCCGGCGAATCGCAGGGCGAATTTCCCCGGTCGCCGGCCGAGTTGGCGGCTTATGTCACCGATATGGAGGCGGAATGGGATGGACCGGTTCTTCGCGTCACTTGCCGCGTGGCTCCGGGATATCATCTCAACGCGCATGATGCCGCGGTCGAGCCGACGCGCCTGAGCGTTAGCGGCGGGGCGGCGGAGGCGATTGAATTCCCGCCGGGGGAGTTGCGGAATCAATTTGAGATTTCGGTGGGCTTCAAATCGGCACCTTCGGGAACGGTGAGACTGAATCTTTCGTATCAGGCGTGCGACGCCAGCGCGTGTTTGCCGCCGACCACCCGCACAGTTGAAGTTGCCCCTGCGAATTGAAGGCGCGGGTCGTTTGAGCTACTTTTCGGCGATTATGATTGTCACCAGCGCTCCCGTGGAGATTTCCGTAACCGATCGGTTGCCGGCAACCGTGCCGGCAGTGGTGGTCTTTGTTGTGCAAAACGAATCGTCCGCGCCGCCGGCCGCGAAGCGAGCCGGGAAAGACGTGGCCGCCAGCGTCGATCGGCTCCTGTCCGCCGGTGTCGCGGGGGGAAAGGCCAAGGAAATCGTCTTCGATCTGGTGGGGGAGGGACGCTCCGCGCGGCGAGTGTTTGTCGCGGGTTTGGGCAAAGCGGACAAGATTTCCACCGAGACGATTCGTCGATCCGCGGGGGCCGCGCTGCGGGCGCTGCGAAAGCAGCGCATAGCCCGGGCGGCGGTCGTGCTGCCGGATGTGAAGGCAATCTCAACGGATGCGGCTGCCGACGCGGTTGCAACCGGGATGTTTCTGGCCGCCTTCGACTATCGCCAATACAAGGGAACCGCTTCAAAAGAGGGCGACAACGGGGATGAGCGTGCCGCCAAATCCATCGCGATCTCCATCATTGCCGATGGATTGCGGATCGCCCGGGCGGCGGTTGAGCGAGCCAGGATTGTGTGCACCGGACAGAATTTCGCCCGCACGATTGCCTCTCGGCCGGGCAACGACGTCAACCCGCCGACGCTGGCAAAACAAGCTCAGGCCATGGCTCGGGCGGCGGGGCTGCGATGCACGGTAATGGATGAAAAACAATTGGCGCGGCTGGGAATGGGCGGCATCCTGGCCGTCGGCGGAGGCAGCATTCACACACCACCGCGCTTGATTGTTCTGGATCATCGTCCGGCCAAACGCGGCGCCAAAACGCTCCTGGTCGTCGGCAAGGCGATCACGTTCGACAGCGGGGGGATTTCCATCAAGCCCGCGGACAAAATGGGGAAAATGATTTTCGACAAATGCGGCGCCATGGCCGTGATGGGATTGATGTACGCGGCCGCCAGTTTGAAATTGCCCGTTCGCATCGTGGGCGTTCTGGCCAGCGCCGAGAACGTGCTCAGTTCCAGGGCGTATCGCCCCGGGGACATCCTTCGCATGTACAACGGGGTAACCGTCGAGGTCACAAACACCGATGCCGAGGGCCGGCTGGTGCTGGGCGACGCGTTGGCCTGGGGGATCGAAACTTACAAGCCGGCCGCTGTGGTCGATCTGGCGACCCTCACCGGCGGGGTGATCGTCGCCCTGGGCCGGTCCATCGCCGGCGTCATGGGCAACAACGACCAGCTTGTCAAAGAACTGACCGATGCCGGACAAACCGAGGGCGAACAGATCTGGCGATTGCCCCTGCATCAGGAGCATCGCGAGTTCATCAAGTCCGAATCGGCCGACATCGTGAACGCCGCCGGCAGGGAAGGCCATCCCCTGCAAGGCGGGGCGTTTTTGAGTTATTTTGTCCCCGATGACAATTCCGTTCCCTGGGCGCACCTGGACATAGCCGGGGTGGCGGACACGGAGAAGGAATTGCCGTATTATTCCATCGGCGCAACCGGCTGGGGTGTGCGGACGCTGGTTCGATGGGCGGAATCGCGCGCGGCGAAATAGAAGACGGCGAAAGACCACCGTGGATCAAAAGCGGACTCTGGAAACGATCGCAATCTTTGTTTGCGTTTGCCTGTTTCTGTGCGGATCGGCGAAGGGAGACGACGTGAAGAGTTTCCTGAATTGGACGCCGACGCCTCCCATGGGCTGGAACAGTTGGGATTGCTACGGTACCGCCATAACCGAGGCGCAAACCAAAGCCAACGCCGACTACATGGCCGAACACCTGGCCAAACACGGCTGGCAATACGTGGTCGTGGACATCCAATGGTATGAACCGGATGCCAAGGGATGGGAATACCGCCCGGGCGCGAAGCTTGAAATGGACGGCAACGGCCGGCTCTTGCCGGCGGTCAATCGGTTCCCATCCGCGGCGGGAGGCAACGGTTTCAAATCGCTTGCCGATTACGTGCATGACAAAGGCCTGAAATTTGGGGTCCACATTCTGCGGGGGATTCCGCGGCAGGCGGTTGCGGCTAATACGCCGATTCTGGGCACGACGGTTCGCGCGGCGGATATCGCCGATAGCACCAGCACCTGCCGTTGGAATTCGGATATGTACGGCGTGGACGTGAGCAAACCGGGCGGGCAGGAATACTACGATTCCATTTTTGCACAATTCGCCGGGTGGGGCATTGATTTTGTGAAGGTGGACGATCTTTCTCGGCCCTATCACCAGGCGGAGATCGCGGCGATTCGCCGGGCGATCGACAAAAGCGGGCGGGCAATGGTTTTCAGCACATCGCCTGGCCCGACTCCGCTGGAGCGGGCCGGCGACATCGCCGCCCATGCCAATATCTGGAGGATTTCCGACGATTTCTGGGACAACTGGAACCTGTTGAGAGCCCAATTTCGGCGCTGCGCCGACTGGGCTCGCTACAGTGGAGGCGGTCATTATCCCGATGCGGATATGTTGCCGCTGGGCGCGATCCGGGCGTCCCAAAACTCCCAAACACGTTTGACGAAAGATGAGCAATACACGTTGATGACGCTCTGGTCGATTTGCCGCTCGCCGCTGATTTTCGGCGGAGATTTGCCCAAAACCGATGAGTTCACCCTGTCGCTGCTTACCAATGACGAAGTGCTCGCGGTGGACCAGCACAGCAGCGGGGGGAGGCAGTTGTTCCGAAATGGCGATTTGATCGCCTGGACCGCGGATGCGGACGGTTCGAGCGACAAGTATCTGGCGGTATTCAACGTGCTGGATAAGACAGATAATCAACCTGCCACCGTTTCGGTATCGCTGAAAGACGTTGGTTTTGACGGGCCTTGCAGGGTGCGGGACCTGTGGAAGGCGCGGGACCTCGGCGTGTTCTCCCAGAAATTCGAGCCGCTGATAGCGCCTCACGGGGCCGGTCTATATCGCGTATCATTGGCCAAGTGATTCTTGGTAACTTTGATTGAAGGAGTAAGATCATGGTTTCTTCGGCCGTCACGTTGTTCACGTTGCTGTTTTCGGTAGTCGTTCCGCAGAAAATGTGGTATGCGCCGAGCCAACCCCTGACCGTTACGATCAAATCGGATAAGGACGTCACGCTGGAACTGACCGATTTTTCCGGCAAAGTGATCGCGGCCAAAGGCTCGGCGGATGTGGCGGCATCGCAGTCGGCGGATCTGAAAACCATCTTCCCCGACACGAGCAATCCCGGCACGTTCGTGCTGTACGCGTTGGCGAAAGGTTCCTCGCCGTCGCAAGCGGGGCCGCCGAAGGATTTTCTCGGCACGCCACTGGTGATCGAAGTGTTGCCCCAGGCGCAGCAACCGCAGGCCGCGGTGGTCACTCACGTGCTGCCGCTGCAATACGCGATGATGACGACCGAATCGGGCGCGTTGACCGAGGTCTTTTATTACGATGCGGCGCCGCACACCGTGGACAATTTCCTCACGCTGGCGTCGGGCGGGTACTACGACGGTTTGGTCTTTCACCGGGTGGTTCCCGGTTTTGTGATTCAAGGCGGCGATCCGCTGGGAACCGACGCCGATCCGACTAAAAGAGGAACTGGCGGCCCCGGCTATACGATCATCGCCGAGTTCAGCGACAAGCCCCATGCCGAAGGCGTGCTTTCCATGGCTCGCGCCAGCGATCCGAACAGCGCCGGGAGCCAATTCTTTGTCTGCCTGGATTATGCCAACACGCAGCAACTGGATCATCAATACACGGCGTTCGGCAAAGTGGTGGAGGGCATGGACGCGGTGAAATCGATCGCCGGCGCCAAGGTGCAGGAGGAGAAGCCCGAGCATCCGGTGGCGATCACGAAAGTTGAGGTTTTCCCCGTGACGGCGCAGAAGGATCCCTATGCCTCGATCATGTCCGGCCAGGCCAAATGACAAAGTAGGAGTAATCGGATAAAAAGAAGAGGAGCCGCCTTGCAAGGCGGCCGGGTCCGATGCAAGGGTTGGCCGCGAACCGGGTCAGGTCCGAGAGGAAGCAGCCCTAAGTGTCACCAGCTTTGTGCCGTCGTCCCCCCGGCCGCTTTGCGGGGCGGTCTTCTTTTGCGACGAAGCGCCAAAAAAAGCGGGCCGCCGAGCTTTCACTCGGACGGTCCGCGAGGTATTTCCGCTGAAATCTCTCAGGCGCGACGCCGCCGACGCAGCAGCGCCAGGGCGCTGATGCCAAGAAGACTGAAGCTGGCCGGTTCGGGCACGACATTGATTTGTGCTTCAACGTTTAGTCCGGCGTCCCAAGTCAAATTCAACGTCTCGTCCGCTGGGTCCGAGGCCGTGTTCGGATAGGTTGTGAAGGCATTTTGATCGGATATGCCGGGCGAAGCCGGTTCCGTGTTTAGCCCAACGGAGAAGCCGTTCGCGCCATCAACACTCCCGTTGCTGTCGAGTGGCGCAGTGTCGTGATAGGCGAAAGCAAATGTCGTCGGCAGCACGATATTCTGCGACGTAAAATCGAAGGTGATAAACTGTTCATCTTCAAAGTTGTAGCCAATGCTGGGGTCAACCACGCCGTCATTGGTGAAGGTAACATTGTTTACTTCCGCGCTGCCAAATCGATCGGTCTGAGTGACGGCATCGGTGGCATTCGGGTACAGATCCAAGGTGATATCCGGGGTGTAGGTGAACGCAGCTCCTCCCGCCGAAGCTGTGCCGAACGGAATTAAGATTGTGGTAAGCGGTTGGCTGGTCGGCGCAATAGTCGCGGTATCGCCGATGTAATAGAAATTGTTGCCGGTCTGTTGGTCGATGTATTCGGTGCCGCTGCCGGTCGTGTCAAAAACGACGGTGGCGCGGGTCAAAACCGGCGTAAAGCTCAACAGCCAGAAGGCGACGGTTGCCGCCGTGACGAATCGGAAATTGGTTTTAGAAGTTTTCATTGGATCACTCTCTTTCTGTTTGGAAAAAAGCTCTGGAACGGAAGTTCATTAACTCGAAAAGAGGCCGATCTTCCTTGGCCATTACAGGTTCGGGAATCTGTCCCCTCCCCCCGGCCTCTTCGCGTGGACACACGGGAAGAGGCCGGGCGGTTGCGAGGATTTCATTGCGGCGCCCGCCGCCGGCGACGCAGCAGCGCCAGCGCACCGATGCCAAGAAGACTGAAACTGGCCGGCTCGGGGACGCTGAGTTCGAAGGCCTCGGTTAGTCCACTGGGATTGATGCCGTAGCCTATGATGTCGCCGCTGTCGTTAATCCCGTAGGCTTGCAACAGCGTCCAGTCCCCGAGGGTGGGGGTGTCGGAGCCGTTGGGGATGAGCGTATTGAGGTCGGTCATGGTGCCGCCGAGGTCGGTGATCGGATCGCCGCCGGAATACAGAAACGCGACATCGGTTATGCCGTCGGATAGGTACGAATCGCCGACGATCTGCCCGGCGTCGTTGATCGCCCAGCCCTCGCTCGAGCCGCCGAGGTCGCCCAGATCGGTCATTGGCCCGCTGCCGGAGTAAAGGAAGGCGTCGGAGTTACCCCCGATCCCACCGGAGGCCTGGCCGGTGATTAGACCGTGGTTGTTGATGGCGTAGGCGTAGCTGGCGCCGCCGGGGCCGCCGATCTGGCCCAGGTCGGTCATGGTTCCGCCGGAATACAGGAACGCCCGGTCGGATCCATCGGTCGTCCAGGAGTTTCCAACGACTTGTCCGCTGTCATTGATGCCCGCGGCCGAACTGTTTCCCACACCGGGATCGAGATTGCCCAGGTCGGTCAACGTGCCACCGCCGCCGGGGGAGTAGAGGTACGCTTCGTAGGGAAAGATTTGTTGGTAGGGGCCGTTATAGGTGAAGGCCTCGCCCGCAACCTGCCCGGAGCTATTAATGGCGGTGGCAAAACCACCGGTATAGCCACCGGGCAGCGTGGCTATGGTGGTGACCGAGCCACCCGTGTCGATGAACGAGGTCATGTTGGAATAACCGATGGGGTCAGTCATAGTGGGGCTGTAGGAATTGCCGACGATCTGCCCGGAGGCGTTGATGGCGTAGGCAGCGCTGTTCGTCCCGCCGAGGATGGGGTTGACGTCGGTCATTACACCGCCTTGGTATTCGAACGCGTGATATGTGCCGTTGGCTAGGAACGAATAGCCTACGATCTGCCCGGCGTTGTTGATCCCGTCGGCGTAGCTGGCGCCGCCGAGGTTGCCCAGGTCGGTGACGGTGTAGGTCTGGGCGCTGGATGCGGACATGATCCACAGCGGCGCTGTGATTCCCAGCGAGGCCGCGATGAATCGGAAATTGGTTTTAGACGTTTTCATTGCATCTCTGTCTTTCTATTTGGAAAAGAGGTTGAAACGGAAGTTCATCAACTCGAAAAAACGCGGATCTTCCTTGCCCATTACAGGTTCGGGAATTTGTTCCCCCACCCCGGCCTCTCTGTCCGTGCGCACACGGGGAGAGGCCGGCATGGGATGATTGCCGGCCTTCATTGCGGGGCTCGGCGCCTGCGGCGAAGCAGCGCCAGGGCGCCGATGCCAAGAAGACTGAAACTGGCCGGTTCGGGGACCGCGGCAGGTTCGAAGTCGTAGGTCGTATTCACGCCGCCAACGCCAATGGTGAAGTCGTCGACGTATCCGTCCGCGGTGTCACTGGCAAAGCCGACCTGCATCGCGATGCCGCCAAGGCCGGGGTAGCTCCCGTTGTAGGCAATCGTGGCATCGGGGAAGTCCGTCTGGAACGTGGAGAGGGGAAGCACGCCTGGAGTGCTTCCTTCGGCTGTGCCCGGATTGCCGATGCCATCGTTATCCCAAAACCCGCCCTCGAAGGCGTTCCAGCTCTGCCACTGATTCTGGGCCGTATCTTCCTGCGTGGGCAAGCTTCCATTGCCGTCCGAGGAACCTTGCTGATACGGCGGCTCGAAGAAAAGCGTGTCCAAGGTATTCACAAGAGCGCCGCCATCGCCGGAATTATCAACGCTGCCAGTGTCGATCGATATGGCGAGGTAGGGAAATTGCTGTCCGTTGTTGCTGACATCGTACGCCCAATAGCTGAGAGACGTGATCGAACTGAGGGGCATTCCGTCGAATTGCTCGGTGGCAATTGCCGCGGCGCCGTCGCCCTTGCCGACGGGTGTCGCCAACTGCGCACTGCCGACGCCAAGCGGCGGGGCTGCCGGGCCGGTCACCATTGCGGCGGTGCCGTAGTATGGTCCGCTGTTGACAATGGCGCCGTTGTCATCAAACGAATTCAAAGTCCAGTTGTCCATGTTGCTTGGGGTGACGACAACTGTGGCGGCTCTGGAAACACCTTCAAGCCCAGATACAAACATCAATGGAAGGGCTGCGACTCCCAGCGAGGCCGCGACGAATCGGGAATTGGTTTTAGAAGTCTTCATTGGATCTCTCTCTTTCAGTTTGGAAAAAAGCTTTGGAACGGAAATTCATTGCGTCGAAAAATAAAACATCGATCATCTCTGCCCATCGCATGTTCGGGGATTCATCCCCTCACCCCGGCCTCTGCCCGTGGGCACACGGGCAGAGGCCGGGCGATTGCGAGGATTCCGCGGTTCATTGCTGCGCCCGCCGCCGACGGCGAAGCAGCGCCAGCGCACCGATGCCCAAAAGGCTGAGACTGGCCGGCTCGGGCACGGACGCCTGGATGTTGTCAATGGCGACGGAGTTGGCGTAGCCTGGTTCGGCGTTGAGGTAGATGAAGGTTTCATCCGGATTGGCGTTAGGAACGATCCCAGACTGCATGGGGTCGCCGCTTTCCTCGAGCGTTCCGTTGACGTACGCATCCACGGTGCCGGTGGAATAATTTGCATCCAGCTCCACGTGGTTGACCGAATTGTCGGTGTAGCTGAAGAAGCTGGTCAGGCCCGTGTTGTCGGCGGTGCGGATGCCGAAGATCCCGCCCGTACCGCTCGTTGGCGCGATTGCAAAATCAAACCCCGAATTACCGCTCTGAAAGTTGTTTACGCCTAATAGAATCCCGACGCTCGATGGACCGCCGTTGAGTATCTTGGTCTGAATCGTGGCCGCTGGCGGGGCGTTCAAGACGTCCACGTCGAACGAGACTTGTAGGGTTTGCGTGGTGACGCTGTATTCGGTGTCCAGGTAAACCGCTCCCTCCTGATCATTGCTGCTGTTGGAGGTGAGCACGGCGGCTTTGGACATTCCATCGGGATTGCCTACCAGGACGGTCCCATCGTCCGCCGTGGGCGGTGAATCACCGTAGGGATTCGTCGTGCTGTCGCTGTAGCCACCGATCGAATACGGCTGGGTGATCGGGTACGTGATCGTGGTATTGGTGGCCGGCGGGTTGCCGACTGTGTCGCCATCAAAGTTGATGTTCATGAACGGGTCCGCCATGGCGGGAATGGACCAAAGTGGCCAGGACATCCCGACGGCGGCCAAGGTTAATAGGGTCTTGTGTTTCATAAATCTGTTTCCTTCCGGAGCGCGTTTAAGGTCGGCTCCGACTCCCCTCCGACAGACGCGCGTCGGCCGCATAATTGACAAAATGAATGGAGATAAAGTGACATTCACAAATTCATTTGCTATTTCGCGTATTCCACCTCTCTTTGCGGGATTCGACGGTCCCGGTTTTCGCTCGGCGGTCGAAGCCGATGCGATCGGTCCGAAATGCGACCGTCGAATCCCCTGCTCTTCACAACACGCTCCGCTGCCCCGCCGCGGCAAACAGCCGCGCAGGCGACAGTTGGATTACGCGGCTAGACAACGGGGGCGCCTTGGCTCGGAAGCCGCCAGGGCGAGCCGTTGGTAGCCGTCGGCTTCCCGCGATTTGCTCATGTTGACCATTTCATTGCGGATACTGTTGGCGATCGTCCGATTGCCGATCAGTTCCGCCGCTCCCAGAAGGGATTCCAATATGGCTTGACGCTTGCTCATTTTTACCTCGCAGTAAACGGACTCTTGTTGGATGACTCGAGCGAAAGTTTTCAGTTCGCGCATGCCCTGGCGCGGGCTGGGCCGATGCGGGCCGATCGTTCGCTAAGGCGGCGCCCGAGTTGGCCGCAATGGCGCGGGGGAAATTAAGGCGCTGTCGGAGACGCCGGCCGTTGCCGGGACGATCCGCGATGAGGATCGCACGAGGGCTGCACATATGCCGGGGTCGCTGGACGCAAAGGCGCCGGCGCCGACTTGTCGAACGCGCTGCTCGTCTTGGTGCGTCATCCGCTCGTCGAGGAGAACGCACTGCAAGCGCGCCTGCGCACGCCGTGCTTTAAGGAACAATTCCCACGGCTGCATGTCCGGGATGTCCAGGCTCGCCACCAACAGTTGGAAGCGCAAGAGCCTGAGCATTGCCAGTGCTTCAGCCCCGTTGCCGGCCTGGCTGAAGGAATCGGGCTGTAGGGCGACAATCGCAGCCGGCGACACTCGCACCAACAAAACGTCCGCGAGTGGTGCACTGCGATCCTCGATCCAGATTCGATCTTGTGATGAAACTGTCATGCCGCTCGTATAACGAACCGGGTGCCAACTGGCCGGAGGGCGCGCGGAATGATCGCAACTGGATAGCCACGAGACAGTTGTGGAATTCGCAGGGTCGCACGCGCCGCCGTTGCCGCGCGACCAGTTTGGACTACTGATGTTGACGCCGCGCGCGGCAAACGGAATTGACGCAGGTGGTTACATGCGGCGCGACCATTCTGGCCTCTTTGCGACCATTCTGGCCGCGCGGTTCGACAAATGAAAAGGGCGCGTCGCACTTCCGCGCTGGCAGGCGACAGGTGACTGATGGAGGTCGGTTAGGGAGTTTTGTTTGGGCGCAGCCAAGCTACGCTGTCGCGGTAGGAAACGGGGATTCTGAACTTCTTGATGAAGCGATTGAGCCGGCGGCGCTCGATTCCGAGCAAGGACGCGGCGGAGGCGCGGCGATACCGGCTTCGCGTCAGCGCTTCGGTGACTTGCCGGCGGATCATTTCGTTCAGGTTCATATCGGAGGCCGAAGGACGCTGGATGGGAGCCCGAATCGGCGCCGGCAAATTCGCGAAGGTAATCTCATCGCCGTCGGTCAGCACAGTGGCCTGCTCAAGGACATTGAAAAGTTCACGGACATTGCCCGGCCAGGAGTAACTCTCCAACGCCGCCAATGCCGAGGGGCTGAGCGGCTTGACGTTTTCCCGATTTATCTCGGCCTGTCGAGTCAGGAAGTCCTCCGCGAGCGGGCGAATGTCCTCTCGCCGCTCACGCAGCGATGGAACATTGATGGCGATGACCTGAAGGCGAAACAGCAGATCCTGTCGAAATTGGCCAGCCGCGACCATCGCGTCAAGATCGCGGTGGGTTGCGCTGATGACGCGGATATCCACCGGATACGAGCGGCTGGCGCCGACGGGAACGACGCGCCGATCCTGGAGCACGCGCAGCATTTTCGCCTGTAGCGCCGGCGACAACTCTCCGATTTCATCGAGGAACAGGGTTCCGCCGTCGGCGGCGCGAACAAATCCCAGCGTGTCCCGCACTGCACCGGTGAACGCGCCGCGGACATGCCCGAACAACTGGCTTTCGAACAGCGTTTCGGAAAATCCACTGCAATCGACGGGGACAAACGGTTTGTCCGCGCGCGGCGAACGATGGTGAATGTACCGGGCCAGCATCTCCTTGCCGCTGCCGGTCTCCCCCAGAATCATGACGGTTGAGGACCTCTTGGCGGCTCGGGCGGCAATTTCCTTCATCCAGCCCATCGCGGGCGAATCGCCGATCAGCGGCTCCTCCGCCATCGCGGTCTCATCCCCACATTTCCCTTCCATCTTGCGCATGCACTTCCCACTCTACGCTTCGAAGGCGGTGGCATTGGCATAACGCCGTTTCCGACGACCCACTGATACAACCATGCCCGGTTGAAACCGGAAGGGTCAAATCGAATGCCGCGCCTTAGATTCGCCGGCGCGATCGGCGGGAGGCACAAACCACTCCGCCAGCCGCCAGCAGGCCGAGCGACATCGGCTCCGGCACCACCACCACCCCAGCAGGTTCGAGCGCCGATATATCCGCGCTGGCGTCATCGCTGAAGGCCGCGCCTCCGAATACGTCGTAGGACGAGGCGTTGGTCTTAACCAGGACGATGTCGGTTGTATCCCCGGGCGCGATGCCGCCCTGGGTGCTATAATCCATCGAAATAGTGCCCCCAGAGTCAAGCGACGACAGGTTCACCGTGTCATACGGCAATTCGTCCGAAGCCGAGACGTAATCCGCGTCGACCGTATAGCCATTCGGGGCGTCCGGAGGATAGTCGCCGTACGCGCTCACCGCTACCAGGCCGATGTGATCCGCATAGCCCGAAGTGGCCTCAACCTGATAGGTGAAGTCCATGCCGTGGGTGCTGGGATCGTAATACGCGCTGGAGATCAAATTGCCCGCGTACAGGGTGTCTCCAAACGCGTCTTGTCCAAAAAACGGAACGGTCTCCGTATCCTGTTGGATTAGACCCGCCAACGTGGCCGTGCCGGGTGTGGTAACGGACGGGCCGCCGGGGACGAGAACCGTTGCCGGGGCCGGGGAGCCCATGAATGCCAATACGCCAAAGACCACCGCGACCAGCGGAATCCAAGCGGAAATATTTTTGATTCGGGCGACCATTTCCTGCCTCCGAGAGATACCAGAGATACCATCGCGGCGATCAACTGCTCAACGCGCCGAAGGCCGCCGCCGGGCGAGCACGCCCAGCGACAGTGCGATCAATGCCAGAGATCCCGGCTCCGGCACAACGACTACTCCAAAGGGCACCTGCGTGCTGACACTGTCCGAGGCACTATCGATCACCGTGGCGCTGCCCATGTGCCACGTCGACGAGTCCGTCTTGACAATCATTAAATCCGTCTCCTGGCCAGGACCCACCGGACTGCTATTGTCGTAGCTGTACATACTGGCGAAATCGTAGCCCACCACCGCGCCGCTGGCGGAACGGTCCACTTCGCCGGGGGCCACGTTCCCCGTGCCCGCGTCGTAGTCCGCGTCCACGGAATATCCAAGAAAGCTGCCCAACGTCATACGGTCGAACGAGTTGGCTCCGCTCCCACCCGTGTTGGTCAGTTGATATGTGAAATCAACCGTGCCGCTCGGTTCGGTGTACACGTTCGTAACCAACGTAAAATCGAAAGGCACACCATGCGTACCAGTGCCGGAGAACATTTTAGTTTGGGTGATCTGATAGGTATCACCGGCAACTGAATATGTCCCGGTGAGAGAACTGCTCGAATCTCCCGGGGCCAGTATTGCCGCCGACGCCGCTCCGTCGCCGAAACTCCAAATTCCCAATACGAAAGCGCACCCAACCGCCGCCGCTCTGATTCCACTAAGAGCAAACATTTTTAACTCCTCCGCTCCGATAATAAACGTGCCGAATGGTCAAAACGGTCAGCATTTACTCCAGTCCTTATGAATAGCAAACGTAGACTCTCGATGTCTCTTGTCAACAAAATAAAGATAAGAATTTTGGTTCAGTTGGCCTGCGCGGGATTTTGTGGCTCAACCAAACCCCCAAATTGCCCAAATAAAGCGCCAGTAGTGACGCATTTTGTGTGGCTCGTGACGTTTTTTGCGATTAGCCAAATAAGGGCAAGTTTCAATAATTTCTGACTGGCGCGTCAGTCGCAATGGATTCGCGACGGCGGTGTGCGGCAAGAGGCGGAAGGAGTCGGCTATGAACGGCAGACTTCGCCTCCGCAAACCATCACACCTCAGGCGGTCGATGTGCAGGCCATTCTTCATCTCGTCTTTCGGGGATGCTCCGCTTCCCGAGCGGTGTTCGCTTTCGCCGCACACCCGTGGTTAAGATGGCTGGCCGATGCGAGTCCTAATCGTGGCCAATAAATCCAAGCCCTTGGTCGCCGCCGCGCTGGAGCGCATTGTTCCTGCCATCGCCCGGATCGGTCAGCTGGTTGGCATCGAGGCCGAAACTCAGACCGAAGCGATCGTCGCTGATGCGGATGTGATTCTTGTTCTTGGCGGGGATGGCACGCTTCTGTCGGCCGCCCGGCGGCTACGCGGCAGGCAGATTCCACTCCTTGGCGTGAACTTTGGCCGGCTGGGATTTCTCGCCAGTTTCACGCCAAAACAGTTCGACCAGCATTTCCCTGATTTTGTGGCGGGAAAACTGCCGATTACGGCTCGGCTCGCACTGGAAACGTCAGTGCTTCCGACGGAAATCCATTGCCGATTCGGCGATGGGGCGGATGTTGCGCAGCGCCGACGGTTTGTCTCGACGGCGCTGAACGATGCGGTCGTTACGGCCGGCGCTCCATTTCACATGATCGAACTGGAAATCGCCGCCAACGGCCCAAAGCCGGGCGACGGTGCTTGGGCGGGCATTCGATATTTCGGGGACGGGGTCATCGTCGCGACGACCAGCGGAAGCACGGCCTACAACGTCTCGGCCGGCGGGCCCATCATCAGCCCCAACGTCGATGCCCTTTGTGTTACGCCAATTTGCCCTCACAGCCTCTCGTTCCGCCCGGTGGTGATCTCATCCAACTCCACCGTGGTTATCACGGCGATTCGGGTCAACGAGGGAACCACGGTCTTTTGCGATGGCCAGGAGAGCACGAACCTTGTGGCGGGCGAGCGAATCGTCATTCGCCGAAGTCCCGAACCGGTCTTGCTGGTTGAAAATCCCGAATCGCGGGAGTGGCACACGCTGGCGGCAAAACTGAACTGGGCGGCCAGTCCCGGCTATAATACGAACAAGCTATAGTGAAGTTTCGTCCAATAACCCGGCCGTCGCCGGGAAGGGCCAGCTAGATCGTCTCAAGATTTTGGCGGAGGCGACCCGGTGGGCCGATAGTTTGCTGAGGGCGCAGACAGAGCAAGCCAGGGAGTTTACGAGATGCGGCGCTGGTTCACCGGATTTGCATTGCTTTTATGGGCCGGCGCGACGGTCTACGGTCAAACCGCGCCGTCTCCGGCGGAGCGGATGCTCAACGAGATGCTCAACCCGGTCCCGGCGCTGGCGCCGCCCACGACCCGGCCCGGCCCGGCAGCGGCGCTGGAACCGACGGGATACATCCCCAAGGCCGGCAATTCCCAGTTGCTCCGTGAAGGCTCCGACATCATCGCCCGGTGCGGTCATCTGGAAAAATCCCCCGACGGCCCCTATGCCCTGTTTGTCTTCGACAAGCAACCGAATCAGACCCCGATTCAACCGATGTTGGTTCTTCCGAACTTGCAACTGATGTCGATGGAAGATGCGGCGTCGGCGACCCGAAAGAACCTCAAGTTCACCGTTTCGGGAATCGTCACCGAATACAGGGGGAGGAACTACATATTGTTGGAACCCGGCCCCGAGGATATCAGCCGGCAGTCGGCTTCAGCCAGCTTCGTACCGGCGGGCGCGCACGGCCCGGCACCGGCCGAGCAAATGCTCAGCGCGATGCTCGCCGCGGACGGCCCGTCGCCTTCGGCACCGCCGCCGTCCACGCGGCCTCAGAATGATGTTACGAGCGGCACGGGCGCGTTGCCGCCCAAAGCGCCGCTCCTTGCCACGTTGCCCGAACAGTCACAAATCTTCGATCGCGTATGCCGGTTGAGTCCCGGCGTTGAAGGCTTCGCCCCCACAGCCGATTCCCAGCAGGAGCAGTTGACGCTTGAGGCCGATGGCGCCGCGCTTCAGGATCCACCCCTAATCGTGCTGCCCAACCTCAAGTTGACGGCTTTGGAAAACGCCTCCGGCGACCATCACGAGACCCGGTTTCGCGTGACCGGCATGGTCACCGAATACCGCGGACGCAATTATATTCTCCTGCAAAAAGTCGTCGTCATGGCGGATTCGGATCGGCAATTCTAAATGTTCCTTGATTCGCCGATTTGGCTGGTCTTGCTGGCGCCGTGGGGCGGGCTGACGCTATGGCTGCTTTGGGGACAGTTGGATCGGCGGGGCGTTCCATTCGTGAAATTGTGGCGGGAGGAGATGGCCCACCACCGCAAGCCCAGCCGCGCCTGGAACAAACCGCCGTTGGCGCTGATGGCGCTGCTGGCGGCGATGTTGCTGGCGATCGTGGCCGCCGCCGGGCCGATGGTTCGGATCGGACTCAACCCCCCGGCGATCCCGCCGGAATCTTCCGACGTGAAAATGGATTGCCTGGCGGTGCGAGCCGGACGGCAGACGCAGGCGATGGTGCGCCTGCTTAACCAGAGCGGTCTGGCGACCGCGAAGCTGACGATCCGTGCCGACGGGAAATATGTGGGCAGCGATGAGGTCGCGTTGCCCGCCCGAGGCGAGATGCGCAATTATTTTCTGGTTGTTCCCACCGGCGTTTCGGCCGTCGAAGCCGAAGTTGAATGCAATGGCGCCTCCAGAATCGATCATCGCGCCCAAGCCATACGCCGGGCGGCTTGGCCGATCGTCGAAGCGACAAGTCCGCTGCCGGCGGAGTTGCGACGAATGATCGAGGTCTACGGCCGCCGTCGGCCGCCGGGTGACGGATCCAAGCGCATCGCCGTGCTCAGCGCCTCCGCCGTGGCGCCCGAGGATCAGCCGGCCGCGATCGTCGCGGACGATTCCGCAGTCACCACGGTGCTTTCGAATCTAGAACCGCTGGCGGTGGTGGATAGTCCGCTCACCAAATCCGTGGAGTGGGAAACGATTCTCAGCCGCGCCAGAGTTTCATCGCCGCCGCCGGGGGAATGGCAGCCGATCGTCGCCGCCGCGAATGTGACGGTCGTCGCCGTCCGTCAACAGCCAGTCAAGCGGGTGTGGGTGGGATTTCAATCGGATGAATTCCCGCATCGTTCGGATTTCGTGGTATTTTGGAGCAACGTATTTGATTGGCTCGGAGATGGCGGGCAGAGTTACGAATCCGCCGCCTCCGCCGGGCCCGCGGCAACAAGACCGCTTGCGGAGGCCCAGACATCCGCCAAACCGTTGGCCGCCCCGTTGTTTTTGGCCGCAATGGGCCTGATTTGCCTGTCGGCCGTTGCCTGGAAGTCATCCAAGCCGGCATGGCGCAACGGCTTCCAATCTTGACAGGTTTTTCGCCCCGCCGTACTTTGCCCTGCATGGCCGAGTCAATTCCTCCGGTCTCCGTGACCAGTCAGAAGGACATTCGCGTTGTTGAATTCACTAACAACAAGATTTTGGACGAAGGAAATATCAGCAATATCGGAACGACGCTGGCAACGTTGATCGACGAGGTCGCGCAGCCCAAGCTGCTTCTGGATTTCGCAAATGTGGAGCACCTTTCCTCGGCGGCGCTGGGCATGTTGATCTCAGTGAATAACAAAATCAGGCAAAAGGATGGGCAGCTTCGGCTGGCCAATATAAAGCCCCAGATATTCGAGGTGTTTGTTATCACAAAGCTGAACAAGCTTTTCCGAATCCTGCCGACACGATCCGATGCATTGAGCAGTTTTGCCCAGTAGGTTTTTTTTGCTTGGCCGGTCGGAACGATGGTTATGGACGAGGCGGGGTCGAAAGATCGAGGCCCGGACAGACGGTCGGGATCGTCCCGGCCGGATGCCAACGGCGCCGCGTGGTTTGAATTCACGATTTCCTCGAATGATGACGCGGCCTCGCGCGCCGCGCAGAAAAAAATCCTCGACGAGGTGCATCGCCGCGGGTTTAACAACCAATGCGTTTTTGCCATCAAGCTGGCGTTGGTGGAAGCGATGATCAACGCGGAGAAGCACGGCAACCGCCGCGATCCGAAAAAGAAGGTTTACGTCGAGGCCACCGTCACGCCGCGCGAAGCCGAAATCGTCATTGAAGACGAGGGCGCGGGATTCAAGCGCGCGACCGTGCCGGATCCAACGCTCCCGGAGAACCTGGAAAAATGCGGGGGAAGGGGAATCCACCTGATGGAAGCCTACATGAACAAGGTCGAATGGAGCCATGGCGGCCGCCGCGTGCGCATGGTCAAGCGAAATGAGCCCGACGTTATTCCCAGGGCCTAAAACCCTCCGCAATGCCCGCTTTCCCGGGGAAGGCAAAGCTTCCGCAACGGAAGGCAATGCCTCCGAAGTGGAAAGATAATACAATCATCCAACTTCATGCTGATCCCGCTGCACACTGATTGTCCGCTGCGACGCGTCCCCTGGATGAATTGGGCGCTGATCGCGCTCAACCTGGCGATCTTCATGCTCACCAGCATCTCGGGCGATCACGACGCCCACGGGCCGCTGGCTCTGTACCACGGACAGGCCGTCCGCGACCTCCTGGCGCTCGATCCGCAGAACCCCGCGCTCTGGCAATATTTCACCTACCAATTCATGCACGAGAGCTGGCTCCACGTGCTGGGGAACATGCTGTTCCTGTACATCTTCGGCAATAACATCAACGACCGCATGGGGCACTTGGGATACCTTGGATTTTACCTTGCCGGCGGGGTCATGGCCGGGATCGGTTATGCCGCCTTCGATTCCTCCCCCGTCATCGGCGCCAGCGGCTCCGTCGCCGCCGTCACCGGCGCGTATCTCATCCTCCTGCCCCGATCGAATATCACGCTGTTGTTCTTCTTCATTTACATCGGACCGTTGGAAATCTCCAGCCTGTGGTTCGTTCTCTTCACATTCCTGCAGGACGTGCTCGGGGAGGTGCGACCCGGCCCGGCATCCGAATCCGTCGCCCACATGGCTCACATCACGGGAACCCTCTTCGGCGCCCTGCTTTGTCTGCTGCTTCTGGGACTGCGATTGCTCCCGCACGATCAATTCGACATGCTGTCGCTGCTGGCCCGATGGAACCGCCGCCGCCAGTACCGCAGCATGGTCAGTCAGGGGTACAACCCATTCGGCTACGTTCCGCCCCAGCCGGTGGACGTCCGCCCCCAGGAGCTTGATGCCCGAACGTTGCGAATGCTCGAAATGCGAGCCGAGATCAGCGAAGCCATCGCCCATCACAATCTCCCGCACGCCGCCTACCTCTTCCTCGAACTGAAAAAACTCGATCCAACCCAGATACTTTCCAGGCAGGCGCAATTGGATGTGGCCAACCAACTGGCCAGCCAGCAGTTCTTCGAACAGGCCGCCGATGCGTACGAGCAATTTCTGAGCCACTATCCGAATTTCGAGCAGATCGAACAGGTGGAATTGATGCTCGGGGTGATCTACGCGCGGTATTTGCATCGCTACGATCGCGCCCGGCAGCTTCTGCTCCGCGCCCTCGCCCGCCTGCACACCGAGCGCGAAATCCAGTGGGCCAAGTCTGAACTGGAAAGAATTGAACCGCTTATCGCCCCCCAGAAGAGCCCGCAGGGTTAAAAAGGGATTTTAAATCCGATTGATCCGCCCGCAACGTCCAGCGCGCGATGGGGGTCCCGATCATGGTCGCGGCTGCGATGAAGCGGCGTGTTTCGCCTCAATGAGCGCCCGTTTGTTAGCGAGTTGGTCGGGATAATCCGGCGGCAGCGGGGGATCCATCTTCTTCACCGCATCAAAGAACTCCATCGCATCCCCGTAGGAGTTCGCGTTCTCCATGTTTCCCGCCGCTACCACGAACTCTCTGGCCACAGTCTGCGACGTCACCTTCAGTGCCGGATCGTTGCCGTATTCCTTGATGATGCTCGACGCGAAGCCGGCGGCATCGTCCCAATGCTTGGCGGCCAGCAGCGCATCGACAATCTCCTTGCACAGGGTGTTGATGACGACACCCGCGGTGCCCCGGTTGGCCTTCCAATAGTCCAGCGCCGAGCGAAATTCGTCGGCGGCCTGAAGCGGACGGTCGATCGCCGGGTTCATCAGCAGGGACCCCACGTTTTGGCGCTCCTCGGCAAGCTCCTTGGTTGCCGACCGGCGGTCCGAATCGTTCGCGGCATTTTTGATGTCCTGTGCCAGCCGGTCGCACAATCTTTGGCGCACCAACAGTTCCTTGGCCGGCTGGGACCTCAATCCGTCGGCAAGTCCAATTAGACTCTGCTCGTCGATGTCGGGCAACTGGGACCAGGATTTCAGCACGTTCCAGGCCGCGTCCTTGACCTGGTCGTTGGGGTCGTTGTTCATTCGGTCCAGCAACGCCGTGATATAGGGCATGGGATTCGACCCGGGACGCAGCGCCTTCACTGCCGCCAGCCGCATTTGATACTCCTCGTCACCGAGGTGGCGGGCAATGGCCGGCGCAAAGGGGGCGGCATCCGGCATGTTCCCCAGCCCGACCAGCGCGTTGGCGCGAACGTCCAACGACTCCTGCGGCAACAGCAGCCGCTGGAAGATGTCCGACAGCGAAGTGTCGTGAATCGTTGCCAGCGCTCCCACGATCGCCTTGCGAAGCCCCTGCTGGTCCGGAGCGTCGGTTCCCGCCAGCGCGGCTTTGAGCGCGTCGATGGCCAGGGCCTTCAGCGCCTCGTTCTTGTTGATGGTCTCGCCCCCCTGGCGGATGCCGTCCGCCGCCGCGATTCGCACGGAACTGGACGGTCCCTGGGCCACCAGTTTCAGCATCAGCTCGATGGCGTGAAGGTCGCCAAACGGCGCCAGCGACGCAATCAGGCGCACTTTCACGAAATCATCCTGCTCGCGCTGGAGTTGGGCCACCAGGGCGTCCGCCGAGCCGACATCCGACGACAGCGCCGTTGCCGCCGCAGCGCGAACCGCCGGCGACGGGTCGGCGAGCAGGAGGCGCGTCTCTTGAATAGTCCCCGGCGGCGCCCCGGTCGCCGTGGCGCTGGAATAGACCAGTTCGGCTCCCAACTCCCGTATCTCCGGCGCCGGCGACCGCAAATACGCAAGGAGGATCCCGGCGCGGTTGGCCGGCGCGGCATTCCAGAAATCATCGCGAAGAAATCTGTCCGCCGCGGTCTGAAACGTCCTCTGGTCCGCGAATTGGCTTTCGAAGGCCTCGCCCCGGCCGCGGATGATCTCCTGACGGAAATCCGCGTCTGAGCGATTGGAATATTGTGCAAACCACTTTTCCCATTTATCCGAATCGTGGTCGAAATCGGTCCGGCCGGTCATTTCGATCAGTGCATCGCCCGCCGCTTCACTGATCTGGGCCTGATCGTCATGCAGCAAATCGAGCAGGGTTTGCGCAGCCAGTTTCTGGCTGAAGATTCCCAGGGCCCGAATCACCGGCGGGCGAAGGTCTGTGCGGTCAGATTTGGCCTGGGCGACCAGTGCCTGCAAAACCAAAGGGTTGTCAGGGTATTGCGTCAGGGCCAGCGGGGCTGCTGCGGCGGCAGCCAGTTGGCGGCCCCCCAGCATCCCGATCAGCGGATCGACGAAATCCGGATCGGGCCAGGCTACCAGCCCTAAAGCCCTGGCCAAAGCGATCTTAGCGGGTTGCGGGCCGGTCTTTAGAAGTGTCACAACCAACGCATGGGTCTGCTCATCGTGCTGAGCCGCAAGGCGCATGGCCGCCAGGTCGGCTGTACTCTGCGAAACATTCGGGTCCTCAAGCTCCGCCCGGGGATCTGGGGACGGGACATCGCTGGCGTCAATGGCGGAGGAATTTGCTTGCGTGGGGAGGCTTTGCGCAAAGCCCGCGCACGGCGTTAACGCCGCGGTCGCGGCCGCCAACCATACCGCCCTGATCCACCGATGATGAATCACTCTAGCCCTTATCGTCGATCCCCGCGAAGTTACCGTATTTGCCACCTGTCGCAAAGTCGTTTGCCAAAGGATATGAAGAACAAAAATTACCTGAAAAATACCGCCCGGCATCTTGCCAGGAAATCGAATTGCTTGCTAAATTAGGTAGTTGACAGCCGGGAATCTCCTTGTTCCAGGGTTGGGTGGAATATGAACGATTGGAGCGATGCCGAACGCCGTGTCGAAAAGGCCCAGCAGTTTTTCGAGCAGCGCAAGTGGTCCGAGGCACTGCGCGAGATCCGCCTGGCTACCAACATCAATCCCTACAATTCCATTTGGTTCTTCAATATGGGCCTTATCCTGGATGAATTGGGTCGCTTTGAAGAGGCCCTCGACGCATACCGTCAGGCCGACGCCATCGATCCGAACGACCTGCATACCCTCAATCATATCGGCGTTGACCTGTTCCGCACGGGCCGGCTCGACAAAGCGATCGAAACTTTCGTCCAGATCGAGCGCATCGATCCCTCCTTCGAGCCTTCTTACTGCAATCGCATCATCGCCTATGCCCAGCGGGGCGACCACGAACTGGCCGAGGAAATGTTCTATACCGCCCGGCTCTACAAGGAGAATTGCCCCCACTGCTATTACAACATGGGATGCAGTCTCGACCTGCGGGGACTTTACGACAAGGCCATCCACTGTTGGATGCGCTCTCTCGACCTCCAAGGCGCACAGGGCGACGTGCATGTCCGCATTGGACACGCGTATCGCAAGAAGGGCGATTTCGAACGTGCCCGGCGCCATCTCCTAACCGATTTGCGGCTGAATCCGGGCCGGACCCAAACCCTACTGGATTTGGGTGAATTACTTGTGACGATGGGGTGGCTCCCCGAAGCCGACGAGAAATTCCGCCGCGCCATAGAGCTGGCGCCCAATGAACCCGGGGGATATTACCATCACGGTCGGCTGCTGTTGCGCATGGGTCGCGACGATGACGCCGCCATCGCGTTTTCCGCCGCCTTGCGGCTCGATCCCACTTTCCCGGGGGCGCACATGGGGTTGGGCCGGATCAGCTTCCGCCGCGGCGATCTGGGCGCCGCCCGAAGCCGATTCCGCGCCGAGCTTCAGCTTCGCCCCGATCAGCCCAAGCTTCTTTTGGAACTGGCCAACCTGCTCATGGATACGGGCGAAAGCCGCGCCGCACTGGCTTGCCTCAAGTGGCTGGTTGCGATGAACCCCCGGGAAGTCAACGGGTGGCTGAACCTGGCCGTCGCACAATTCACCCGTGGACATTACAGCGAAGGAATCACCAGTTGCATGACGGCACTGGCCAAAGATCCTGGAAATGTCACCGCCATGTACAACCTCGGCCTCGCGCACGAGCGACTGGGCCAGCATGGCGCCGCGATGGAATGGGTCCGCCAGGCCCGCCGCCGCGATTCGCGCGATATCGCCCTGCAGCGCCTGGAATTTCGTCTCCACGTCATCGGCCTCAAACGCCGCGTCCAAACCTCCATCCGCCGCTACGCCCGCTGGATGAAGATTTGGTAATCTCGTCAAATCACCAAATCGTGAACAGCAGCAATTGCATCAGCCAGGTCTGCATGAATGTCAGTGCCATCGCCCATTCGAGCAATCGCCGCTCCATGCTTCCGGCGCGAGCGATCCAGGACGCGGCTGCCAATAGGCCGACGGGCACGAAGAACAGCCAGATACGCTCCGTTTCGTGCGTGAAGAGCCGCGCGAAACTGAAGATCAACACCGACGCCATTCCAGCCAGGTTGAAGCGATCCGCGGGCGTCCGGGCGACGTGCGAATGAATGGTTTGCTTCCACCAGAGCACGAGCACCGGAAAACCGACGCCGATCAGGAACGCGATCAGGTTGCTGAAGCTAATGTCCACGTACCGAAGAAGGGAAACGCTGAAGGTCTTCATCGCGTAATGGTCGTAGAACCGCGAGGCCCGAAGACACGTTAGAAAATTGAATCCCGTCAGCCGGTAAAGAATTGCCAGGCACAAAACGATCACCATCGCACAAATTGCAAACGAGGCGGCGATAGGTCCGATCCGCTTGGGGCTTGGAGCAAGTTCCAGGATAGCGTAGATGAACATCATGACCCCGATGCAGACCGTGACGTAGCTGAGCATCAGGCTCACCGCCAGCACAATCCCCGCGACGATGGAATTGCCCATCCCCGGCTGGACGATCGAGCGATGCAGAAAATACGTCGACCAAAGCATTGCCACTAGAAATACCCCATCCATCGAGGTTGCCCCGAAGAGGACCAGACTCGGCGCCGCCGCATAAAGAGCCAGCGCTATCGACGCGGTGTGCCGGCCGGCCAACCGGCGGACCAACAGGTAGAACGGCGCCACGCCGGTCGCGGTGATGAAAACAGCCGACCATGCCGCCTTCCCGATTCCCGGTCCCAGCACCCGCGCCACGAGATACAAAACCAGCACGGCTCCCGGCGGATGCGTCCGAGCGTGAAGGCTGTATTGATACAGGTTCTGTACGTAGCCGTGCAGGAATTGGCCGACTCCCCGCACGGCCGGAACGTCGCTGAAATATTCCGATCCCGGCCAATCAAACGGCTTCCAAATGGCCTTGGGGCTTCCATCCATCATCGCCGTCGTGACGTTGATGGCCAACACGAAAACGAACGCCAACAGCAATACCAACGGCTGCGGAACCGGCCTAGCGATCAAACGTCTGACCACGCCGGCCCAGCCGGCGAATGCCACGGCCGGAAGGGCCAGAAGCACGCTTTGCCAACGAGTGCGTGTCGGCGGCAGGCGCAGCCAGGAATACCACGGCGGCGCCGTGGACCGACGCGCCGTTTCCGTCTGTAGCACCAGGATGACCGCGACGTATACCCCCAGCAGCATGGCGCACACGGCCATGCCTCGCCAATATTGGCCAAGCCCCATGGGCGGCTCGGACTTCGGGGGTGGAGATTGCAACACCTCAGCTCACCTTAGCGACGATCATCGTCACGTCATCGGTCGGTTTGGCCAAGCCCGTGAAGCGGCGCTGCGACCACAAAATGGATTGAACGATCGCTTCCGCGCTGGCTCCGCCCGACGCGAACGCCTCGACGAGCCGTTGCCGCCCAAACCGCTCCTGGTTGAAGTTCATCGCATCCAACAGGCCGTCCGTATACAGCAGCAGGGTATCCCCCACGCGCAGGTCCACGAGGGACTGAACGTATTTCTCCTGGGGGTCCACCCCCATTACCATGTTGTCGCTATTCAATTCGATGATCTTTCCGTCGCGCAGGATCAGGGCCGGTGGATGGCCCGCATTGCAATAGGTCAGCCGCCGGTTCCGGCCGTCCAGCACGCCATAGAAAAGCGTGACGAATTCCCCCGGGGTGCTGTCCCGGCAGAGCATCAGGTTGATTCGCCGCAACACCTCGTAGAGATAATATACGTTATCCACTTGAGCCCGCAGGGCCGCCCGCACCGCGGCCATCGTCAGGCTTGCCGGCACCCCTTTGCCGCTGACGTCCGCAATCACCATGCCCAGGTTGTTGTAAGGCAACTCGATCAGATCGTAAAAATCGCCTCCAAGTTCGTAACACGGGACGTACACCGCCGCCAGATCGACTCCCGGGATGGTCGGCGGCTGATGCGGGATCATTCGATGCTGCACCTGCGCCGCCATCTGGATTTGCCGCTCCAAGGCCTGCGCCTGCATCGTCTCCTGGACGAGCCGCGCGTGTTCGATCGCCGCCGCCGCCTGTGCCGCCACGGCTTTCATCAGATCGATCTGAAATTGCGTAAACGTCCGCTCCTGTGCCGTGTAAACGCGAAGCACCCCGATGCTCTTGCCCTTGTACCGCAATCCCGCCGACAGCATCGAAACGATTCCTTCGCGCTTGGCTTCCTGCGGAAACAGCACCCGAGGGTCCTGGCCCATGTTGCGGACGTATTCGTACCCCTTCGACGCCAACGCCTGCTTGTCGATCTCCGCCTGGCTGAGGCGAATCCGCCCTTTTCCCAGGTATTCCGCAGACAGGTTATAGACCGCCTTGATCACCAGTTCGTCCCGATCGTAGTCGATCAGCCGTAGCGACGACGCCTTGGTCTCCATCACCTCACACACCGCCCGCACGGTTCTCTGCAAGACGATCTCCAGGTCCCGCGCATCGGCCAGCATCATCGTCACGTTGTAAACCGCGGTCAGCTCGTTGATCCGCTGGCGAAGCTGGAATTCCTGGTAGCACAGCCTGGCGATGGCGTTGGCCAACAGAAAGAGGAACTGGATAGCGGCGGGCTTGGCGTTGCGAGTCCGCGTGAGTTGTCCCACCGCCTGCTTGAGTTGTTTGAGTTCCACCCCCAGCTTTTCGCTCAATGCCGCCAGGCGGCCGTCATCCGGCGGGGGGGCCGCGCCGCCGACCGCCATTCGAATCGTCCCCAAACGATGATTGTTTAAGATGATCGGAGCGACGTATTCGCCCCCTTCCCGCTGCGGCCCGTCCTGCTGCGCCTCGGCGATCACACTCTGACGTTTGAGAAAATCAGTCGTCGGCGTCGGCTGGGTCAAAAGCTTGCCGTCGGCGTCCGTGATGGTCGCCTTTACGTTGGCAACCGCCGCGAACCCGTCCTGGATTTCCTGCAACGTCGACAGGTCCATGAAATCCGTTAGTTTCAGGCGATCCGGATCAGGGGCAGGCATCGAGTCTCCAAAGCTCCCCGTCCCTGGGAAGCGGGGTGAGATTGTAGACGCCCGGCATATTCAATCAACGCCCCTGTTCCCCAACCGAATTTTGCCCGCGCCCGTATTGAAATCAATCCTCTTTGAGTGACAATTGCATTTGGCAACGCGAAGATCATGCACCCGTGGAGAGCCCATGCCCACCCGCACTGTTAACGGAACAACTCTGTTTTACCACGAATCCGGACGCGGTTTGCCCCTCGTCCTGGTTCATGGTTATCCGCTCAATCACCATATGTGGCATAGGCAGGTCCACGATCTGGCCGGGGTCTGCCGCGTCATCACCCCCGATCTCCGCGGCTTCGGACAATCGCTCGGCGGGGGCGCATTTACGATTCCATCGCTGGCCGAGGATTTGTACCTTCTGCTGTCTCAGATTCACGCGTTGCCCTGCGTTCTGGGCGGGCTCTCCATGGGCGGATACGTCGCCATGGCATACGAACGGCAATACGCCTCGACGCTTCGCGGCCTGATGCTCATCGACACCCGTGCCGCCGGCGACACCCCCGAGGCCCGGGCTGCCCGCGATGCCATGATCGAATTGGCCAAAACCGCCGGCTCCGCCGCCGTTGCGGCACAATTGCTGCCGAAACTACTCGCCCCCGGCGCAATCGACAGCCGCCCGGACCTCGTTGCCGAGTTGAAGTCCATCATGGAGGCCTGCTCGCCCCAAACGATCCAACACGCCCTGGCCGCGATGCGCGACCGCCCCGACTATCGCCCAACCCTCGAGCGCATCGCCGCCCCAACCTTGATTATTGTTGGGGAATCCGACGTCCTGAGCCCGCCATCGCTTGCCGAGGAGATGCACCAATCGATCCGCGGCTCGACGATTTCGATCATCAAGGATGCCGGCCACCTGTCGCCGCTGGAGCAGCCTCAGCAGGTTAGCCGCGCCATCAAGCATTTCCTGGTCTCCTCCCTCGGCTCTTGAGAAAGCTGGGGAAGGCCATCCACAGGTTCTGGCCAGTTTTGGCTTGTCAAACTGCGCCGCCGATCCTAAACTTCCGCTAAATTCGCTAGGGGTGATCGCCAATGGCGATCTGAGAGCACACCCTTGGTACCTGATCCGGATGATGCCGGCGTAGGGAAGCGAATGGACTCCTTCACGTCCAGCCTTCCCCCTTTAAGGAGATTGCAATGCCCCAATTCGAGCAAACGATGGATCGTTCCTACAACTTGCCGCCGCTGGGCGACAATCCCTCCACCGACCGGCAGGGCACGACTCCCGGCTCGTTCGCCCAAGCAGGACGCGTCGGCAGCCCATACGCCTACAGTTCCCCCGACACACCCGGCATGCCCGGCGTCTCGGCTGTCACCGCCATGAATTTCGCCCGGCCCCAGGACCGCGATGGCCGCACGCAACTCGAGCAGGCCCGCACCGGCGTTGTCTCTGCCGAAATGAAACGCGTCGCCCTCCGCGAGCCCCATCTTTCCCCGGAACAGATCCGCGCCGAGATCGCCGCCGGCAGGATGATCCTCCCCGCCAACAAGGTCCATCTCCAATACAAACTCGAGCCGATGTGTATCGGCCGAGCTTCGGTCACGAAGATCAACGCCAACATGGGCGCATCGCCCGTTTCCAGCGGCACCGACGAGGAAGTCGAAAAGCTCAAATGGGCCGAACGCTGGGGGGCCGACACGGTCATGGACCTATCCACGGGCGGCGATCTCAACGCCTGCCGGCAGGCTATCATCCGGAACAGCACCGTCCCCATCGGCACCGTCCCCATCTATTCCATGATCATCGGCCGCAAAATTGAGGATTTGACCTACGATGTCATCCTCGAGGAACTTGAAAACCAGGCCAGGCAGGGCGTCGATTATTTCACCATCCACGCCGGCGTTCTCCGCGAGCATCTTCCGTACGTGAAAAAGCGGCTCATCGGCATCGTCAGCCGGGGCGGAAGTTTGCTGGCCAAGTGGATGCTCATCCACAACAAGCAGAACCCCATGTACGAAATCTTCGACGATATCTGCGACGTCATGCGCGAGTATGACGTCAGCTTCAGTCTCGGGGACGGCCTGCGTCCCGGCGGACTGGCCGATGCCTCCGACGAAGCCCAGCTCCGCGAACTGGCCACGCTCGGCGAACTGACCGAACGCGCCTGGGCCAGGGGCGTTCAGGTCATGGTCGAAGGACCCGGACACATCCCCTTCGATCAGATCGAATACAACATGAAGCTTCAACGCAAACTCTGCCATGGCGCGCCCTTCTACGTGCTGGGACCCCTGGTCACCGACATCTTCCCCGGCTACGACCACATCACCAGTTGCATCGGCGCCACCGCGGCGGGATATCACGGCGCCGCCATGCTCTGCTACGTCACTCCCAAGGAACATCTCGGCCTGCCGAAAATGGACGACGTCAAACAAGGCTGCGTCGCCTACAAGATCGCGGCCCACGCCGCCGACGTGGCCCTGGGCATCCCCGGCTCGCGCGACCGCGACGACGAACTGACCAAGGCCCGCGCCGCCCTAAACTGGCAACGCCATTTCGATCTCAGCTTCGATCCGGAACTGGCCCGCGCCTATCACGACGAGGATTTGGAAGTGGACACGGATTTCTGCGCCATGTGCGGGCACGACTGGTGCTCCGTCCGCATCAGCAAGGAAATCACGGATTTCTATTCCGGCAAGGACGAATCCTCTCAACCCCAAAAAACCGCCGCCCCATCCCCCGGCCTAAGCGACGGGGGGATCGAAGTTCTCAAGAATCGCGGCAATCTCACGCCCGAGCAGATCATGCGTCTGGCGCACAAAGGCAAGAAGGCGGCGTGTCACAGCGATAATGTGAAGGATGCGGAACAGGCGAAGGTGGTGCAGTTGACGGTTCTTCGGGGCGAGGACGCCCCGGCTCGCGCATGAAGGTCATCGCGCACCATGTTGCGTGGGGCGCTTACGCAAGACGCTTACACGGTAATCCTCGCGGGAGCGTCGCCTGATAGACGAACACAGAATTCTGCCCGATTCTTTGATTCCGAAGGGGTCCTTGCGTGGATATTGGACGCATCACTGCTGCGCCGTGGGTTCGGATCCTTTACAATACCCGGTTGGATGACGCTTCAACAGCAGCTCGAATCCGGCAGGTTGCATCATAAGGCGGGCCGGCTGGCGGAGGCGGAGAAGATTTACCGCCAAGTTCTGGTTCGGGAGCCCGATCATGCGGACGCGTTGCATCTGTTGGGCGTGGTGGCCATAGAGACGGGCCGGCCGCAAATGGCCGTGGAACTAATCCGGCGGGCAACGGCGGTTTGTTCAACCAATGCGTTTTATCACAGCAATCTGGGTAATGCGCTGACAGACCTGGGGCAACTTGATCAGGCCCTCATTTCCTATCGGCAGGCGGTATTACTACAGCCTGAGTCGGCCGAAGTCCACTACAACCTTGGAGTGGCCTTGCAACGCAATGGACAGCTTGACGAGGCGATCGCCGCGTATCGACAGGCTGTTGGACTGAAGCCTGATCTTGCCGCGGCCCACCGCAATCTCGCCGTCGCATTGAAGGGCAATGGGCAACTGGACGAGGCCATCGCCTCGTATCGGGAAGCGCTTCGGCTCAAGCCCGATGACGCCCGAACGCACAACAATCTTGCCTTAGCACTGTTGACACGGGGGGATTTTCAAGAGGGCTGGGAAGAGCACGAATGGCGATGGAAATGCAGGGATTTTCCGTCCCCTCCGCGGAACTTCGTTCAACCGCAATGGGACGGCTGCGCGTTGGAAGGCCGCACTCTTCTGCTCCATGCCGAGCAGGGCTTGGGGGATGCCATTCAATTCATCCGTTATTTGCCCCTGGTGGAACAGAGGGGCGGGAGGATCATCATTGAATGTCAGGTCGAACTCCAACGGCTCTTGCGGTCTATGGCCGGGAACTGGCAAATCGTGGTTCCAAGCCAGCCCTCGCCGGTCTTTGATTTGCACTGTCCCCTGCTAAGCCTGCCGCGGGTCTTCGGGACGAATTTAGCCAACATTCCCCACCCCGTGGCGTATCTGCACGCCGATGCCGAGGATGCCAGAAGTTGGCAAAACCGGCTGGCCAGCGATTCTCCGCTGATGAAGGTGGGCTTGGCGTGGGCGGGAAGCCCGGCCCACCGGAACGATTGCAACCGCTCGATGAGGCTGGCAAAGTTGGCCCCCCTGGGACAGCTGCCCGGCGCGCGTTTGTTCAGCCTTCAGAAGGGCAAGGAGGCCGCCGAAGCCAAGACTCTGCCGCCCGGCATGGAGTTGGTCGATTGGACGCAGGAGCTGAAGGACTTTGCCGACACGGCGGCGTTGATTGCCAATCTGGATTTGGTCATCGCGGTGGACACCGCTGTAGTGCACTTGGCCGGGGCCATGGGCAAGTCGGTCTGGACACTGTTGCCATTTGCTTCGGATTGGCGCTGGCTGATGGAACGCGAGGACAGCCCCTGGTATCCCTCGATGCGATTATTCCGTCAGCCCAGCATCGGGGATTGGGACAGCGTCATCGCACGAGTGGTCGAGGCATTATCGCATCGGATCGAGACAGGCCGGCAGCAACCTAACACACATTGACCGCCAGGCCGGTGTGGTTGAGGCTGAAGTCGAAAAACCGGGCTCGGGCGTTGGGGGACTCGTTCTGCAGCATCTTCCGGATAGCTTCGGCGTCGGCGGGGGACTTGCAGACCATCAGCAGGAACCCACCGCCGCCGGCGCCAAGCAGCTTGGCTCCGTGCAGATGCGGGCGAACGAGATCGAGCATGGCATCGATCTGGGGCGTGGTGCTGTTGGGATCGAGTTGCTTGTTCAGTCGCCAAGCGACGTCGATCAACCCGCCGAAGGCCGCCAAGTCCTTGCGCGACATCGCATCCGCAACCAGCGGGGGCAGGGAGTGGATCTGTTTCAGCGTGGACATTGCCTGGCGATCGCGGTCCAGGTATCGGCCCACCACCTGCTGGAGGATGTTCTTCGCCAGCCGGGTGATGCCGGTGTAGTAGAGCAACGTGGATCCGCCATTGGTGTGCGGATCGAGCACATCCGACGGGACATAATGCACGCGGGCATCGGGCATCAGACCTGCATCGGTCGTGACGACTTTTGCTCCGTCGACCACACCCCCGATCTGGTCCTGCCACCCGCCGCCGGTGGTGAGGGCCTGTTCCAATCTGAGGACGGCATAGAAGAGTTGGCGCTGGGTGAGTTGCCGGCCCATCATTCGGGCGATTACCGAGCAGATGGCCGCGCCCATGATGCTGCTGGTGCCCAGCCCGCTGCCCTTGGGCACCGCGGCCAGCGTGGTCAGTTCGATTCCACCGCCGAATAGGTCCAGCATCTTTGTCAGCGTGACGCCCGCCGGCCAATGGCCGGCGTCGGGCGAAAATCCGCTGAGGGCGAGCGCTGCCTTCACCAGGCTGTATTCGCTGCCGGCCTTTCGAAAATCCAGCAGCGCGTCGAGCTGGGTGATTTCGATTCGGGTACCCAGGTCGATCGAACCGATGCGGATCAACAGTTCGGGAATCACCCGGCCGTAGCAGTGGATGGGCGGTTGGCCGTTCAGATCGATGGCGGCGTTCGCCACGCATCCGCCATTTTCGAGAGAGTAAGGGGGTGTATCCGACCAACCGCCTCCCAGATCCAATCGGGCCGGAGCGCGGCCCCAGACGATCTCGTCACTGCGAAGCTGGCGCACCGGGTGTTGCGACGGCGAATCGCCGGAGATGATGGTCCGTCCCAGGTCATCAAATGCCGATGACTGTGCCCGCTGTGCCCAGGAGAGTGGTGATGCGTGTTCGCCGGGTAAAAGCCGAAGTTCGCCAAGCCACGTGCGCTCCTGCGCGCTGAGCAGTTCATCAAGCCGGCCGAGAATCCGCCCGGCAGTGCCTGCCGGGACCATTGATTCCAGCGCATGGCCAACCGAATGAATGATTCGAGCGAAGACAAATGCGTGCGCTGCCGCGTCGCCGCTTTCGCGGTAGTACCACATCGCTTCAGCCAGCACTTGGCGAAGCGTCGCGGCGGGATCCGGTGACATCTCCAGTACCTTTGCCAGATCGGCGGCGCTGAACCCGCTTTCGTGGCGGAATAACCGGCGAAGCGACCGCGACACGTCGCCGGCGCGGATTGTGCTCCGCCGCGCGTGGAATGCATCGGGGTCGGCCAACTCAAGGATCTCCGCCGAACTGTACCGGTCGGCCTCCAACCAGGCCTGACGGTTGGCGGCGGGGCCGGCGGGATCGGACATCCACATCCATTGTGAAAATTCAGCAGCCGATCGAACCGCTGGAAATACCTGGGCGTTCCACAGGCTGCGCTGCTCGACGGGGATACTTGCGGGCCAGACATCGTCGCTCTTCGCGCCGATCAGCTCGAGCCATTGCGACATGGGCCGGTTGCAGAACGTGGCGCCGGCGGCGAGCGATTCCTTGAACCCGTCTCGCGTCCCGTAGTATCTCACGAACCAGACGTTATTGCCGGTTCGGTCGCGGCCAGCCAGGACGTCCAGCGTGGCGCCGGCAGGCAGAGACAGCGGCTGCCGAACGTCCACCCCAACCACCACGTTCTCGCCGGCGAGAGTCAGCGGAGCAGTCAGCGTGCAGCCTTCCACCCAGGCGTCGTGACCCGCGACTCCGCCGCCTTCGCGGATGTCATTGTTGATGCTCAGCACCAAATCAGATTGCACCACACCGCGGTCTTCGCGAAGCAGTTCCATCCCGCTTTCGATGATTTGCCGGGTGGTGCCGAAGTGCAGGAACGAGCAATGCGGCAGCACCTGTGCAGTGAAGGGGATCTTGCAGAACTGTTTGAACAGCCGATCGAGCAGTTGATCGGTCCACTTCGATCCGCTGGCGCGCGCACTGTTGCGATGATGCTCGGGCGTGACGTCTCGGCCGAGCGCGCAGCAGATTTCCCGGTAAAAATCCAGGCCCAGGGTTTCGATTGCCCGGCCGACCTCGCCGGACCAGCGCAGATCGTCGGCCGCCTCGCCCACGCCGCAGGACTGAAGCAAGGAAACGGCTGTGGCGGCGTCGAGGGTGATGACACCGATATCCAAGACGGATTGCCCATAGTGGTCGATCGCCCGCTGCCGCTCCTGCTCGGCAACGGTTGGTTTTTGCAGATACAGCCGAACCATCCCACCGGCCGCCTGGCCATTCGGCACGGTGCAATAGACACCGTGCTTGGCCGCCTGTTGCGGCGTGGCGTGCGAGCCAAGCCCGGTGATGCCGGACTCGGCAAATCGGACCGCCGCGGGGTCGAAGCTTAGCAGCACATCGCCGGCGGTGATCACTATCTGGCCGGTGCCAGCCGGCGTCGGAGGCAACGCGAGATACGTGGCGATCTGCCGGTCGAACAAAGTATGAGGGATCGCACTGTCGCTCTCGCCGGGCACAGGAATGAAGATCTTGCCGCACGGCCCGTAAGCGGGCAGACGACGGGAATCACCACCAGCATGGACAATCAGAATCCGCAACTGCCGCAAGGCGACAAGCCAATCGCTGGGACCGGCTCCAGAGGCGCACATTCGCCGCAACACCTCGCACAGGCAAAGCACGGTGCTGCCCCCGCTGCCAATGCGCTGCTGAGGCGGGTCGGCAACGACAAGCACCTCATTTACGCCAGCTAACAGACCCAGCTCTCGTCGAAGCTTCAACTGAGATTCGTAAGCCGCCGCCTGCGCGGCGTTCGGCGCCGTCACGATCAGAAAATCCCAGGGGCGGGCGCTTGGATGCATAGGTGATGGCGGATGCCTAAACGGTCATGTATCCGATGCCCATCGCGTAGTCGGATACGAATTCGTCCAAGTTGAAAGCGACGGGGCGGCGTTTATCGGTAAACTCGACCAAGATCACAACAAGCTGGGGAACTAGGATTCGAACCTAGACAAGCAGATCCAGAGTCTGCTGTGCTACCGTTACACCATTCCCCAAATATTCTCGGAAAATCCATGCTTGTCCGAGAGCCGTGAGACGTTACACCAAATCGCCTTTTGTCGCCAGATCTGGGGCTAACTCGAATGATTCGGCGTTAATCGAGTCGCAGCGGATTTCGGCGGCGGCGGCTGCGGCGTCGTGGCGATCGTCCGTCAATGTGAAAAGAGTGCTGCCGCTGCCGGTCATGCGGACGATTCTCCCAATCGTTCGCTCGATGCGGCGTCTCAGTTCGCCCAATTCCGGCTGGAGCGAAAAAGCGGGAGCTTCCAGATCGTTGACCAAAACGTTCAGCAATTCCGCGGCGGGCAATTTCGTCCAGGCCAACCAATCCGGCTGATGGGTGATGGCCTGATGCGATCCCAACTTCATTTCGTCGAATCGCCGATAGACGGCGGCGGTGGACATGGAAAGTTTCGGGAAGAACAACACCGCGAATTTCGCCGCGGGTTTGGCGATGGGCGTCACTCGTTCGCCGCGGCCGGCGCAGACGCTGCAGGGGCCGTGCAAAAAGAACGGGACGTCGCTGCCGAGCCGCGCGCCGATCTGGGCCAGTTGGTTCGTCGAAAAATTCAAATTCCAAATTTGATTGAATCCGATGAGGGCGAAGGCCGCATTGGAGCTTCCTCCACCCAGGCCGCCGCCCATCGGGACGTTTTTTTGCAGAGTTACATCGGCGCCCCGCTGGTCGTCCAGGGCTCGTCCCGCTCGGACGATCAGATTCGTTGCATCGACCGGCACGTCGGGCCGATCGCACTTCAATCGGATTCCAGGTTGGCTGGCCGGGCTCATCTCCATCGTGTCATGCAATCCCACAGTGCACATCCAGCTTAGCAAGGGATGAAATCCATCGGCGGAGCGCGGTCCGATACGCAGATGGAGGTTGATCTTGGCCGGCGAAAGGATTTGCATCGTTCACTTGCGGCGAAACAAGCCCTCTTCACAACTCATCACGAATCGTTCGGCGCAGGCCTTGAGGTCTTCCCACTTCTGGCGTATGCGATCGGCCTCCTCGGGGTTCACGCGCTGGTCGTCCTCGAGCGACTTGGTGACGGCTTCCAAGAGCTCGCTGAAATCGCGGACCATCTCGCGGGTTTCGTCGAAGATGGTCTCGTCGGGACTCTTGCGCAGATCGGGAACGGGATTGGCGGCGAAAAACCCGCCCGCTTCGTTGCAGAGCCAGCGGATGAGGTGAATGTCTTTCGTCAGGAGATAAAGCTCGCGGATGCGATCCAGCGGATTCTTGGCCCCGGAGGCTTCGGGGTCAAGGTGCTCGGCGGGGGGCTCGCACCACTTGTACACGAGGGCAGCGGAGACTTTCAGCCCGCCGGCCACGGCCTTGACGCCCAAATCCTCCACGGCATTGCGGATGATTTCGTAAGATTTCATGGCCGCAAATTGTAGCCGACGCGGGCGGTTCGTATATTGGTCGGGACGTGATTTTTTATTTCCGGAGGTTCGATGATGCGGCGAAATTGGTGGAGCATTGCTTGGGTTTTTCTGGCGTGGCTACCGATCGCGCTGGCGGATTCGCCGGCCACCCAGCCGTCGGGGGGGGCCGCTGGGCCGACCGATGTGTTGAGGGTGTTCTTGCAGGATATTCAACACGGCAATTCGGCGGACATTGCCAGGGTTTGCTCGGCTCGGGGCGAAGACGCCAAGGGGGTGGTCCGGGATTTTCAGGCGGTGGCGTCGGCGATGGAGTATTTGCGGACAGCCGTAACCCTTAAGTTCGGTCCGGATGCCTGGGCTTCGGTTTTGCCGTCGCTTCCAACGCCGGCTGATTTGGATGACGTTACGGAGACCATTACGGGTGACCAAGCCCAGTTGACCGGCGCCAACATCTCGACTATGCGGATGATCCGGGTAGAGGGGTCTTGGAAACTCGATGTTGACGGGCTGCTTAAGAGCGACGAGGCGATCGCGAACGTTCATTGGTTCGCCGCCCTGGCCGGCGCGATGCGCCGAACTGCCGACGACGTGACGGCGGGACGGTTGACGACGCCGGCGGCCGCCGCGGAGGCGATGGCCGCGCGAGAGCAAGCGATACCCGACGTTCCCGCCACTCAGCCCGCGACCCGGCCTTGACATGGCCCAGACCAAGCAACAAATCCAATCGCTGCTCGCCGACGCCGGCGCCAAGCCGCGGCGCCGGTTCGGCCAGAATTTCATGATCGACGGCAACCTGGTGCGCATCGTTGCCGATTCCGGACAGATTGCCCCGGGCGATCTGGTGATCGAGGTGGGGCCGGGGACGGGAACGCTCACCGAGGAGCTTCTGGCAAGGGGGGCCAACGTGCTGGCGGTGGAAATCGACCGGGCTCTGGCGGAGGTTTTGCGCAAGCGATTCGCGCGGGCGGACAACTTCACGTTGATCGAAGCGGATGCCCTGATGGGCAAACATGCGCTGGATGCCGGGCTCCTTCAGGCCATTGGGCGGGAGAAGGGAGCGGGGCGGTTGGTTCGGTTGGTGGCGAACCTTCCCTACAATGCCGCTTCGCCGCTGATCGTCGAGTCGTTGATCGCGGGCGTGGATTTGCTGGCATTTACGGTGCAGAAGGAAGTAGCGGATCGGCTGCGCTCGGGGCCGGATTCCAAGGAATATGGAACGCTGTCGATCGTTGCGCAGCTTCTTTCGCGGGTAGAGGTCGTGCGCACACTGCCGCCGCAGGCATTTTGGCCGATGCCGAAAATCGAATCGGCGCTGGTGCGAATGACGCGGCAGGACCGCCTGGGAATCCATGCCGCCACCTTTGGGACGTTCATTCACCGCATCTTTTCGGCTCGCAGAAAGACCCTGCGGAATGCCCTGACGATGGCGGGAGTGGATGCTGATAAACTGCTCGCCGACGCGGGGATCAGTGGGCTGGTGCGGCCGGAACAAATTGCGCCGGGGGACTTTCTTAGGCTGTTTGAGGCGATTGAAAGCGAGGCGGAAATTCGAAATTCGAAAATCGAATGACGAATCAAATTCAAAACTCGAAATTCGAAACGAAGACCGTTTCGTCATTCGAATTTTCAATTTGATTCGAATTTCGAGTTTCGAATTTCCACGAATTATCAATTCGTGGAAGACGCCTCTCGCGCCAGCATGCTGGGTGGAACAATACCGGCCATGATGGAGCTATTGACCTTCGATTCGTCGATCTGCTTGGCGTCCGTGGGCTCGATGACCCGAAGGCTCAGTTGCGGGTCGTTTGTAGGTTCGCCGTTGATGCCGATGAACTGGCCCATGAGCGCGGTGATTTTGGGGTCGCTGGTGCGGACGTAGATTTCGGTGCGTCCGGTGGCCGGGTCAACGAGGCGATAGAGCGTTCCGCCCCCGACCTGGAGGCTGGAGGGCTGCAAGGTTCCGACTGCGACGAAGACCTGGATTTGCGACTGTTTGAGACGCTCGGCCAATTCCTGCTGCTCGGCCTGCAGGGCGAGTTGACGGGCTGCGGCGACTTTCTCCAGGCGCTGGACCTCGATCAGTTTCGCCTTGTTGTCGACACGGGCCTGGAGCGTGGCGATCCGGATTCTTATAACGCTCTTCAATTCATCGGATAGCTGGTCGCTCTTGGCGATGGACTGATAATTGGCGATCAGTTCGTCCAGGGGCTGGGAGTCGAGGGACTGCTTGCTGATGGCGGTGAACTTCGATTCGTATTGAGCGAAGAGTTCTTCCGGGCTGGGCGGCGGAGGCGCCGCCGCCACGACCGGCTGGGTTGACGGGGCCGCGGCCTGGGCGGATGGGTTGGTTGTTGGGGCGGCCGCCACGGGCGCCGACGGGGCGGTGGTGGGGGTGCTGGTCACAATGGCGTTGGCGGGGTCGATTTGCGGGCTGGGAATCGCCGGGGCTGCGGCCGGCGGATTCTGCGCCGTTGGGGCGGCGGGTTGTGGGTTGGCCGTATCCGGATTGGACGCGATGGCCGGATGCGCAACCGTCACGAAATCCTTCTTGACGTATAGATACGCCCCGGTCGGCGGTTTGATCTTCAGGAATTCTTCTTCCTTACCGACGATCTGGACCTGAGCGCCCGCGTCCAGATGGGTTTGCACCGTGGTCTTCATCGCGTTGGTCAGGCTGCCGGCGCGCACGTTGACGTTGTTGCGATTGATCTTGCCGATGGCGCTGTCGCCGGGGTGATCCACGAAAGCGGCGTTGACGTAGGAATAGCTTCCTTCCGGCGGAAGGATTTTAAGCCAATCGAACTTGATTCCGACGACGGTGACAGCGGCGCCCCTGGTCAACTCCTGGGTGGGGTAATACCCCTCGCCGGGACCGCTTCGGACGTAAACCGAATCGGCGTTGATGACGCCGTCGATCTGGTAGCGTGAATTGGCGACATTCGGCTGCGGAATGGCATCCTGAGCCAAGGCATTTAGGCCAGGGGCAACTGACAGCGCGACAGCAACGAGTATAAATCGGAAGGACATTGCAGCACCTCCATGTGCGAGTGGGCAATCCATTATCCGGCTCAGCTTTTAAGCCGGATTTTGCGTTTCTGGGGGAATAGGATACCGCTTGGCCTTGAAATGTAAAGGGGCAGGCACGCACATTATTGCGCGTAGGCGCAATAACGGCGCGGGAGTCCTGCTGCGGGTGCGGTAGTACCTAAATGACGGGGGAGGTCACCTGGGCGATTGGTGCATTCGATTTCTTAATAAATCGCCGAGAGACGTGGCGAGTTTCTGGACTCGTTCCGCAGGAGCATTTTGTTGCAGGACCGCCAGCGCATCCATTGGAAAATGGAACAGCAGCGTCTTTTCATGGTCCACCGTGACACACACATCGGATCCCCAACTGCCCAAATCCGTCCCGGATACTTCGCGGATGGAAGACCAGGGAACCAGAATTGGTGAATCCGACGCGAAGCTGGCCGTGACGAAGAGTCCTTCTTGAGCGAATGCGATTCGAAAGAATTTACCGCCGCCGCCCCGGCCGCTACGAAGCAGGCCGCACATTCCCTTTACTCTGTATTGCGCGCCGAGTTCATGAACGTTCATCGGTGGAAATCGTTGCGCCAGCGCGTCCCATCCGCTGATCTTCCTGAAAAACCACCTCAGGCGCAGCAGCACAACCGCAATGACGGCGAAGGGCAACGCGATCAAGACGGCTCTTCCAAAGTCGCTGGTGTCAGCAAGCGCACTTAAGAGTGGGTTTCCCATTTGTGGCTTGGCCGACGAATTTTGTCGGCGATTTGACCAGGATACCATGGTTTGGAGCTTGAACAACCCGTCGCCGTTGCGATGAGGGATTTAGGGGGCGTGGGATGGGGGGCGAGTCGCGCGGAAAACGCGGTCCCGCACCGCATCCCAATTCGGGTCCTTCGGGGGCAACTGCACCCAGATCGCATCCGGGTGGCGATCGTCGGCGTCACGCAACGCCGCGTAGAATCGCCGGGCGTATTCCTCGGCGGAAGACGGCATTTCGACGATTGCTTCAGGCTTGCACCATTTTCCCAACTGACGCGCAAGTTCCGATCCGCGGATTATCAGGAATATGGCATTTGCGCCGAGCGGGCCGGAAAACAAGGCTGAAAAGCGTTTCACGTTGGCATCGGCCAGGCGAAAGGCCGGTGTCGAAGGAGAGTAATGGACTTCCTGTTGGCCGGGACTTCGGGCGGGTTTGGAATCGTCGCCGACGTTCATGCGAAGTTCGACGGGGCCGATCAGTTCCTGAAGCCGTTGTTGGGTAACCGCGCCCGGCCGGAGAATCGCCGGATGGGGCGATGTCAGGTCAACCACCGTTGACTCGATTCCCACCCGGCATGGGCCGCCATCAAGGATCAGGTCCACCTTGTCGCCCAACTCGCGGCGGACGTGATCGGCCGTTGTAGGGCTGATGCGATTGGAACGATTGGCACTGGGGGCGGCAATGGGGCCGTCAAATTGCCGAAGAAGCTCCAATGCGATCGGATGATCCGGGCAACGGATGGCCACGGTCGGCAGCCCGGCCGTCACCTCGGATACGATTTGTTCGCCCTTGGGCAATACCAGCGTGAGCGGACCGGGCCAGATCGCCCGCGCCAAACGCTCGGCCGATTCCGGCCAATCCGTCACGTATCGCTTGGCGACCGAAACCTCGGCCACGTGAACGATCAAGGGATTGCTGCTGGGCCGGCCCTTGACCGAAAAGATTCCGCGCACGGCCTGGGCATTGGTGGCATCCGCGCCGAGGCCATAAACCGTTTCCGTAGCAAAAGCCACGAGCCCTCCGGATCGGAGAATCTCAACGGCTTTTTGAATGTTGGCGTTGCCGTGCATCAGGGGTGATGATAATCACGATTTGGCGATGGATCACGTCGCTTCGACAAGCTGATGGTGTTTGAGCCATTGCGTTGCCATCTGGCCGTCGGTGCAGATCAGAAAAACTTCCTGCACGGTTCCTGTCCCCAGATACAAGCATTTGAGCCCCGCCGCTGTCTGATATTGCAGCTTCAGCTTGAACTGGACCGCCCCCTTCCCCCGCCGCACCTTGATCCTTCCCGGCACGATCCGCGAAACGAACGGACATTCCTTGACGATCCGATCCAGAATCGCATCCAACCCCGCGACGCGCCCATGCTGCCGTTTGATCCGGCCGAACTTCATGATCCGGAGATTAGAATGGATTTGACGGCGATATAAAGCATCATACGTCCGCCAATTTTCCCGCCAGATAGCTTTCGTACGCGCTCATGTCCATGAAGCCGTGGCCGGAGAGATTGAAGAGGATCACGCGTTTTCGTTTTTCGTTTTTCGCCTCGATCGCCTCGTCGATGACGGCTTTGATGGCGTGGGCGGATTCCGGGGCGGCGAGGATGCCTTCGGTCCGGGCAAATTGAACGGCGGCGTCGAAGACGGGGATTTGCTCGTACGCCCTGGCTTCGATGAGGCCAAGTTTTTTGGCGTGGCTGACGAGGGGCGCCATGCCGTGATATCGCAGTCCGCCGGCATGAATGCCGGGGGGCACGAAATCGTGGCCCAGGGTGTACATCATCATCAGCGGCGTCATCTGCGCGGTGTCGCCGAAATCGTATCGGAATTCGCCTTTGGTGAGCGACGGACACGAGGCCGGCTCGACGGCAACCAATCGATGCTTCTTGCCATCGCACAAATTGCGATGCAGGAAGGGGAAGGCAATGCCCGCAAAATTGCTTCCGCCGCCGGCGCAGCCGATCACTACGTCGGGCTCTTCACCGGCCAACTCCATCTGCCTGATGGATTCCTGGCCGATGACGGTCTGATGCAGGCAGACGTGATTGAGGACGCTCCCCAGGGCGTATTTGGTGCCGGGATGGGTGACGGTGTCTTCCAATGCCTCGCTGATGGCGATCCCGAGGCTGCCGGGGTGATCGCGGTTTTCCTGGAGGACTTTTCGCCCGAATTGGGTGTGATCGCTGGGGCTGGGATGAACGGTGGCGCCCCAGGTTTGCATGAGGATCTTGCGATACGGTTTTTGCTGAAAGCTGACGCGCACCATGTACACGACGCACTCGATACCGAAGAAATTGCACGCCAGCGCCAAGGACGAACCCCACTGGCCGGCTCCGGTCTCCGTGGCAATGCGCTTGATGCCCGCCTGCCTGTTGTAATAGGCCTGCGCGACGGCGGTGTTAGGTTTGTGACTGCCGGCGGGAGAGACGCCTTCGTATTTATAGTAAATATGCGCCGGCGTCCCCAGCGCCTGTTCCAGGCGAAGAGCCCGCCGCAGGGGCGTCGGTCGCCACAAGGCATAGATTTGACGAACTTCATCGGGGATTTTCACCAACCGATCCGCGCAGACTTCCTGCTCGATGATGTTCATCGGGAAAATGGGTGCCAAATCCTGCGGCCCGGCGGGCTGCCGGGTGCCCGGATGGAGCGGCGGCGCCGGCGGTTGCGGAAAGTCCGCCATAATGTTGTACCAATGGGTCGGAATTTCCTGCTGCGATAAAGTGAAAAGGCTCGATTGGTTCACGGTTTGAACTCCTGTTTTGGGTGGAAGACGTATCGTAATGGCAATTGGCCGCGGATCAATGGGAAACTCGGCGCACGCGGGTGTGCCCAATTTCCCGGGATTTTGCAGGATAATTCTACATGTGCAGGTTTGGGATTGGAGGCCCGTTGACAAAACCCCCGATTTCGATGGCGCCACGGGGGGTTTTGTCAACGTCAACGGGGGGCCATGGTTGAATTTTTTTCTGAATCCGGTCAATTTGCCGGCGAAGGTTAGACGCTGGGCATTGAGCAAGAGGGGATCGCATGAAGAGGTTCCTCTATATTCTTAGCCGGGAGGTGAAAGTTTAGCCCGAATTATTCTTAGCCCCCGCGCGCGACGGGCCTCTTTGTGGTTTAATTCATTCGACGAAGAAGAGTTAAG